>Ga0307518_10000858_pt1 | contig 22718 bp, 19 predicted proteins | sample 25_EM_MG_FD_203889 | JGI IMG/M metagenome (GOLD analysis project Ga0307518, IMG submission 203889) | Populus trichocarpa ectomycorrhiza microbial communities from riparian zone in the Pacific Northwest, United States - 25_EM | ecosystem: Host-associated > Plants > Roots > Unclassified | place...
TGGCGTCCTGCCAGGTCATGAACCCGAAGGCCTCGTTGGAGACGTCGAGGTCCGGCGCCAGGCGACCGAGTACTTCCCGGGAGCTCGGCCCGACCAGCGGGATCGTGGCCCAGTGTTCGGTGACCGACGTCGCGAAAACCTTGAGGTGCGGCCATTCCGTCTGCAGCCACTCCTCCATCCATTCGAGGATCTTCGCCGCGTTGCCGGTCGTCGTGGTGACGAGGAAGCGCTCCTCGCCGACGCGGATTACCGTGCCGTCGTCGATCACCATGCCATCGACACCGCACATCACGCCGTAGCGGATCCGGCCTACCTTAAGCGTGCTCATCAAATTCGTGTAGAGCATGTCGAGGAACCACCCGGCGTCCGGCCCTTGCAGGTCGATCTTGCCAAGGGTGGACCCGTCCATCATCGCGACGTCGTTGCGGGCGGCCAGGCATTCACGCCGGACGGCATCGTGCATCGACTCGCCGGGACGCGGGTAGTACCACGGCCGCTTCCACTGCCCGACGTTCTCGAACTCGGCACCGTGCTCGACGTGCCACGGGTGGATCGTGCTGACGCGCACGGGATCATGCAGCTCACCGCGGTCCCGTCCGGCCAGCGCGGCGAACGGGACCGGCGTGTACGGCGGCCGGAACGTCGTCGGCCGGCGCTCGGCGAGGTCGACGCCGAGAGCTTCAGCTGTGATGCCCGCGGCGAGCATGCCGGATGTCTTGCCCTGGTCGTGTGCGGTGCCGATGGTGGTGTAGCGCTTCACGTGCTCCAGCGAGCGCAGCCCGGCCCCGGTGGCGCGCAGGACATCGGACACCGTGGCGTCGCGCTGCTGGTCGACGAACCGAGTGTCCGTTTCGGACTCGGGAGCAGGCACCTGCCAGAGCACCTTGGTCCGGGGAAGCCCCTCACCCGCGGCCGCGCCGACGACGGTCACGTTCGGCAGATCACCGTCCGGGACATACGCGCCCAACTCTGGTGCGTATCGGAGCTTGCCGCGAGCCTGGCTGAACAGGTGCACGGCCGGGTTCCAGCCGCCGGACACGAGCAGCAGGTCGCACTCGACGCGCTCTCCTCGCGTATCGCCTAGTTTCGCGACGTGCGTGGCGGTGATGTGCCCGTCGGCGCCGCCGTCGGTGCCGATGACGCCGTAGCCCTCGCGAGCGTCGACGACCCGCACGATCTCGGCCCCCGCCTCGGCCAGGTCGGAGGCGGCTTCGAGCGCGGAGTCGTTGGTGGTGAACACGACCACCCGCCGCGCGGCCAGGACACCGTAGCGGTTCAGGTACGTGCGAGCCGCACCGGCGAGCATGATGCCGGGCCGATCGTTGTCCGGGAAGACGATCGGCCGCTCGTGGGCGCCGGTGGCGATGACGATCTGCTTCGCCCGGATCCGCCACACCCGTTGCCGCGAGATCCGTTCCGGCGCGGCGGGCTCACCTCGGCGCTCCAGGGCCAGCACGAACCCGTCGTCATAGACGCCGAACGCCGTGGTGCGCGAGAGGAACCGGACGCTCTCCGGAGCTTCGCCATCAGGCTGGTCATCCACGAGCAGGACCCGTCCGGAGGCGGCGCGGGCGGCGGCGAGCCCGGCTGGGCCCGCGCCGATGACCAGGACGTCACAGTGGGCGTGCTTGGCGTCGTACCGTGCCGGGTCCGGTTCGACGGCGAGCCGTCCCTGACCGCGCAGGCCGCGGGCCTCCAGACCGTCGTACAACTCGACGGTCGTCGCGCTCAGCATCGGCTCGGGGAACGGCTTTTCGATCTGCACCAGGGCGTTCGAGTCTTCGACACCCGCCGCGACGATGCCACGCGGCCGCCCGTACTTGATGCTGGTCGCGACCTGGTGAATGCCGTTGGCCAGCAACGCGGAAGCCAGGGTGTCGCCGAGGAAACCGGTCAGCTCGCGGCCGTCGAAGGTGAACTTGACCGGGACGCCGGACAGTCGGGTCATGGGATCTCCGGCCGAGGTTCGTCGAGGCGGTAGACCGCCAGGAGGTCGTGAGTACGAGTGTCGCGGACTGCGTTGAACCAGCGGCGGCAGCCGGCGGAGTGGCTCCATCGCTCGGCGAACGGGCCGCTCGGGTTCTCGCGGAAGAAGACGAACTTCGCCCACTCCTCGTCGGACAGGGCAGCCGGGTCCGACGGGTAGGCGACATGGGCTTGGCCGCCGTAGTGGAACTCGGCCTCTTCGCGCGGCCCGCACCATGGACAGGGAATGAGTTGCACTAAGGACTCCTAATGCGCGACGGCGGCGGCGCCGTGCTCGTCGACGAGGGCACCATTGGTGAACCGGTCGAGGCCGAACGGCTCGGCGTACTCGTGCGGCTCGCCCCGGGCGATGGTGTCCGCGAAGACGTCACCGACACCGGGCGTCGCCTTGAATCCGCCGGTCCCCCAGCCGCAGTTGAGGAACAGGTTTTCGACCGGGGTGAGGCCGATGATCGGCGACGCGTCCGGGCTGGTGTCGACGATCCCCGCCCACGTCCGCAGCAGGTGCGCCCGCGCGAACATCGGGAACAACTCCAGTGCGGCGGCCATCTGCCGCTCGATGATGTGGAACGAGCCGCGCCGACCGTAGCCGTTGTAGCCGTCGATGCCGGCGCCCATCACGAGTTCGCCCTTGTGTGCCTGCGAAACGTAGACGTGCACGGCGTTGGACATCACGACGGTCGGGTGGATCGGCTCCAGCAGTTCGGACACCAGCGCCTGCAGCGGGTGCGAAGTCAGCGGGAGGTCCAGCCCGACCATGCGGGCGAGCACCGAAGTGTGTCCGGCCGCACACAGCGCGACCTTCCCGGCGGCGATGCGACCCCTCGACGTCTCGACGCCGGTGACCCGCCCGTTCACCGTGGCGATACCCGTGACCTCGCAGTTCTGCACGAGGTCGACGCCTAGCTCATTCGCCGCGCGGGCGAAGCCCCAAGCGACGTAGTCGTGCTTCGCGATGCCCGCGCGCGGTTGAAAGGTCGCGCCGAGCACCGGGTAGCGGACGTCCGGGGAGGTGTTGACGATCGGGCAGATCTCCTTGACGCCGTCGGCGTCCACCCATTCGGCGTCGATGCCGTTCAGCTTGTTCGCCTCGACTCGACGGACACTGTCACGGATGTCCTGCAGGCTGTGCGCGAGGTTCAGGACGCCGCGTTGACTGAACAGGATCGGGTAGCCGAGGTCCTCTTCGAGCCCTTCCCACAGTTTCAGGGAGTGCTCGTAGATGCCGGAGCTTTCGTCCCAGAGATAGTTGGAGCGAATGATCGTGGTGTTGCGGGCCATGTTGCCGCCCGCGAGCCAGCCCTTCTCGAGTACTGCGACGTTCGTGATGCCGTGCACCTTGGCCAGGTAGTAGGCGGTGGCGAGGCCGTGTCCGCCACCGCCCACAATGACGACGTCGTAGGCCCTTTCCGGCTCCGGATCACGCCAGAGGAAGTCAGGGTGCTCCGGCAGCTCGGTCATCGGTTCTCGTTCTGGTAGAGCGGGAACCGCCCGGCCGGCGCGTCGCGGGTCACGGTGGTGCCGACGCCGGGCAGCCGGTCCTCGGCCTGCTTGCCGTCCAGCTCGGAGTTCCGCGGGTCCACGAGCTGGACGTCGGTGCTGCCGGTGAGCGCTAAGATCCCGGCCTCGGCGCGCAACCTCCCGGCGAGGAATTTCGCGTCGCGCACGGATTGCTGCCGGGGTTCGGCGAAATCCGGTCCGGCGGCTTTCTTGAACGCGAACGCCTTCGCCAAGCCGGCGGCGACCGGCCGGGCGAGGTGCGCCATGTCGACGCGGTGGTCCTTTTCGGACACTTCGCACTCGGCGACGTCGGAGTGCGGGCCGGAGAAGTCAATCCGCAAGCCGCGCGTTGAGTACCCTCCGTGGGCCGGTGAGAGGCCGAGGATCTTGTTGTCCGGCTTGATGAGCGCGGCCGCTGCCGGGCCGTCGTCGGCCAAGGACCGGTTGAGCATTGAGTCGATCGTCGCGGTCATCGCGCGAACCTTCCGTGGTCGACCTCTGATATATCAATCGTCGATGTAGACTAAGCGGCATGCACCCACAGGTCAATGCCCCCTCACTGGCGGAACTGGCTTACCTGTTCATCCGCGACCGTCTGATCATGCTCGACATCCGGCCTGGCTCGCCCCTCAACGAGGACGAACTCGGCAGCACGCTCGGCATGGGCCGCACGCCGATCCGCGAGGCACTGAAACGCCTGGCGTCCGAGCGGCTGGTCGTGGCCTACCCGCGGCGCGGGACGTTCGCCACCGACGTCAACATCTCCGACCTCGCGCACATCTCCGAGGTGCGGCGGACCCTGGAGCCGATGGCGTCGGCGGCCGCGGCCGAGCGCGCGACCGCGGCCGACCGGGCCACGCTCGTCGAGCTGCGCGCACAGCTCGACGCCGGCATCCCGAGCGGGGACAACGCCGAGTTGCTGCGCACCGACCTCGCCCTGCACCGGGCGATCTACCGGTGCGTGCACAACCCGTTCCTCGAAGACACGCTGATCCGGTACGACAACCTCGCCACCCGGATCTGGTGCGTGTTCGTGCCCCGGCTGTCCGGGATGGCCGGCCACGTCGACGAGCACGTTCCACTCCTCACCGCGATCATCGAAGGCGACGCCGAGAAGGCCTCCGCGCTGGCACTCGAGCACGTCACCGGATTCGAGACCGCCATTCGGGCACTGATCTAGACCGCCAGCTTCGCCCGGACCCAGTCGTGGAACGCACCGATATGGTGCTCGCTGGGCACGAGGACGCCGCCGTTGGCGTACGACCGGGAGTCCATCGCGAGCTGACAGCGTTCGCAGGCTTCGAAGTCCTGCAGGTTGACGCGATGGAACAGCTCGACCGAACGGGAGAGGTCCGTGCCGGATTCGACGACTCCGGGCAGGTAGAGCCAGTCGCAGCGGACAAGCGTCCGGTCCGGGGCCAGCGGGAACATCCGGTGCAGGATGACGTGGTCCGGAACGAGGTTGACGAAGACTCCCGGCCTGATCGTGATGGCGTAGTAGCGGCGGTCCTGCGCCTCGGTGACGCCGGGGAGGCGGTCGACGCCCTCGCTGCCGTCGACGGTGAACCCCTTGATCTCGCTGTCGAACTCGGCGCCGTGGCCGACGTAGTACTGCGCGGCGTAACCGTCGGCGAATTCCGGAAGCACCTCGGTCAGCTCCGGATGGATCGTGGCGCAGTGGTAGCACTCCATGAAGTTCTCGATGATCTGCTTCCAGTTCGCCTTCACGTCGTAATCGATGCGCTTGCCGAGCGCGAGGCCTTCGATGCCGTAGGCGTCGATCTCTCGGGCGCTTCCGAGGCGTTCGGCGACCGCGCCGATCACCGTGTCTTCGAAAGACGGCGGCGCGTCGGCCAGGCACACCCAGGCGTACCCGAGCCACTCGCGCAGATGGAGCCGCGTGAGGCCGAACTCGGTGCGGTCGACGTCCGGCATCCCGGTGAGATTGGGCGCGGCGACGAGCTTGCCGTCCAGGCCGTACGTCCAGGCGTGGTACGGACACCGGAAGGCACGCTTGACAGTCCCGCTTTCTGCCGTGCAGAGGCGGGCGCCGCGGTGACGACAGGTGTTGAGAAACGCGTTCAGCTTCCCGTCCCGGCCTCGCGTGACCAGGACGCTTTCCTTGCCGACTTGCACGGTCTCGAACGATCCGGCGTCCGGCAAGTCGGCGCTGCGGACGGCGCAGAACCAGTCCGCCTCAAAGATCTTAGCCTGCTCCAGCGCGAAGACCGCCGGATCTGTATAGGAGGAGCCGGACAGCGTGGCGAGCAGGCTCGGCGGAAGGTCAGTTGCGGTCACCGGCGTGGTCCTCTCCGCGGTCAGAACGGGAGCAGTTGCGCAGAACGCATCGTGTTGCAGATTCCGAAACAGAGTGACTCGCACCCAAACCCCTGTCAACCGGCCTTTTCCACGCCCCCAAGCATTTCACCCACTCGGCGTGATCGAACTCGTAACTCGGGTCACCAGAAGCCGCACTCGCGCGCTCGGGGACCTACCTCGCGAGTTACGTCCCCGATCACGCGAGATGCTGGCTCAATCACGCGAGTTCGGGGTTCCGGGGCCGTTGATCGCGCGGCGGAAGAGGGTTTCGATCTCTTCGCGGCTGGGGCTGGGATCCGCCAGGGCCGCCTGCATCAGGAGGCCACAGAACAGGCCCGCCAGGAGACGGCCGGTCAGAGGGTCGGTGCGGGAGCCGAAGAAGGCGATCAGCGCGTCATCCCAGGCCGCACTCGCCTTGCGGAGCCGGGGACGGTGCAGGGCCGCGATGTACAGGTCGTACTCGACGACCGTCGACCGGTACTGCTCGTTGATGTAGCCCATGACCAGGTCCGCAAGCGCCGCGGCGAAGTCGGCGTCCGGCGAGAGGCCCGTCTCCCACCCTTTCAGTGCGTGGACGTTCTTCTCGGCTGCCTCGACCAGGGCGACCTCCAGCAGGTCGTCCAGGGTCGCGAAGTGGTACGTCGTCGACCCCAGTGGCACGCCGGCGGCGGCCGCGACCGCCCGGTGGGTGACCCCGTCGATGCCCCGCTCGGCGACCACTTCGATCGCCGCCCTCGCGATCCGCGCACGCCGTTCCGGGTCGTTCGGGCCCCGGCGGCGGGCCGCCGGGGCTTCGTTACTCGCCATCTTTGCCAAGCCCCCTTTGTTGGACATCTGTACACACTTCGCGTACAAATGTACGCATTCAAGCACCGAGCAGCCATTACCGATCCGGGAAGGGCCGCCGGACCGCACTCCGCGGTGCTGCCCCCGCCATCGGCCAAGTCGGCGACCCATCGCCGAAGCAGGCCGCGAGGAGGTCGACGCCGTAGTCGGAGCCGCGCGCCTGGCCTCGATCCGCCCCTGGATTCCTGCCTGACCGAGGAGACCCTATGAGTTCCGCTACCTACGACTTCGTCATCGTCGGCGGTGGTTCGGCGGGCTGCGCGCTGGCGAACCGGCTGTCCGCGGACCCGTCGAACAAGGTCCTCGTCCTGGAGGCGGGCCGGTCCGACTGGAAGTGGGACGTCTTCATCCACATGCCGGCCGCGCTGACCTTCCCGATCGGGTCGAAGTTCTACGACTGGGGCTACCGCAGCGAGCCGGAGCCCCACATGAACCGGCGTCGTATCTACCACGCGCGCGGCAAGGTGCTCGGCGGCTCGTCGAGTATCAACGGGATGATATTCCAACGCGGCAACCCGATGGACTACGAGCGCTGGGCGAGCGACCCCGGGATGTCCACTTGGGACTACGCGCATTGCCTGCCGTACTTCCAGCGCATGGAGAACTGCCTGGCCGACCCACCGGACGGCCAGTGGCGCGGCCACGACGGTCCGCTGCAGCTGGAACGCGGCCCGGCCTCGAATCCTTTGTTCCAGGCCTTTTTCGACGCCGCCGAGCAGGCGGGCCATCCGCGCACCGACGACGTCAACGGCTTCCGGCAGGAGGGCTTCGGGGCGTTCGACCGGAACGTCCGAAAAGGACGAAGGCTGTCGGCCGCCCGCGCGTACCTCCATCCGGTGATGGGGCGGCCCAATCTCACGGTGAAGACCCGCGCGCTGGTGTCGCAGATCCTCTTCGACGGCACGCGCGCGGTCGGCGTCGAATATTCGCAGGGCCGGGGCGTGCCGAGTGAGGTGTACGGCAAGGAGATCATCCTCTGTGGCGGCGCGATCAACACCCCGCAGCTGCTGCAGCTGTCCGGTGTCGGGAACGCCGCGGAGCTGGAGAAGCTCGGCATCGACGTGGTGAAGGACCTGCCGGGTGTCGGCGAAAACCTGCAGGACCACCTGGAGGTGTACATCCAGTACGCCTGCAAGCAGCCGGTGTCGATGCAGCCGTCGCTGGCGAAGTGGAAACGACCCTACATCGGCGCCCGGTGGCTGTTCCTGCGCTCTGGGCCGGCCGCGACCAACCACTTCGAGGGCGGCGGGTTCGTCCGGTCCAACGACGAGGTCGCGTATCCGAACCTGATGTTCCACTTCCTGCCGGTGGCGATCCGCTACGACGGTTCGGCCCCCACGGAAGGGCACGGCTACCAGGTGCACGTCGGCCCGATGTACGCCGACACCCGGGGGTCGGTGAAGATCACCTCCACCGACCCCCGGCAGCACCCGGCCATCAAGTTCAACTACCTGTCGACCGAGACCGACCGCAAGGAGTGGGTCGAGGCCATCCGGGTGGCGCGGAAGATCCTCAACCAGCCCGCGCTGGAGCCGTACAACGGCGGGGAGATCTCGCCAGGGCCGTCGGTGGAGACCGACGAAGAGATCCTCGACTGGGTGGCAAAGGACGCCGAGACCGCGCTGCACCCGTCGTGCACAACGAAGATGGGCGTCGACGACATGTCCGTCGTCGCACCGGAGAGCATGCGGGTGCACGGAACCGAGGGCCTGCGCGTCGTCGACGCGTCGGTCATGCCCTACATCACCAACGGCAACATCTACGCGCCGGTGATGATGACCGCCGAGAAGGCCGCCGACCTAATCCTCGGCAACACCCCGCTCGCCCCGATCAAGCTGCCGTTCCACCGGCACGGGGAAGCTGCCGCGAGGTAACCCTTTCGGCTCCGGAGCGCCCGTGGAACTGTCCTTGCTACGGGCGCTCCTGTGTGTCTACGCACTCTCCTTGCCCGGTAAGGGTAATTAACCGCGCGACCCCTTGACTGCACTTTGAGCCCGACTCAGACTTGTTGCGTATCACAGTTGTTGTTCCCCCATGCGCAACACTATGGAGGCGTCATGATTCGCGCGTGCACGGTGGAGGAGCTGCCCCCCGGTGAGTCCGTCCGGATCTCCGGGACTCCCGCCATCGCGGTGTTCAATACCGAGGACGGAGAGCTTTACGCCATCGACGACACGTGTACTCACCAGGACGCCTCCCTGGCCGATGGCTGGCTTGAAGGCTGCTTCGTCGAGTGCCCGCTGCACGCGGCGTTGTTCGACCTGCGCACGGGCATGCCGTCCTGCCTGCCCGCGAAGGACCCGGTGCGCACGTATTCGGTCGTCGTCGACCGCGGCGTCATCTACGTCGAGGGCGTGGCGAACGAGGACGCCGCGTGAAGCGTGTCGCGATCGTCGGCGCGTCGCTCGCCGGGGTCCGCGCCGCGCAAGAGCTGCGCGCGCAGGGGTATGAAGGCGATGTCGTGCTGATCGGCGCGGAAGCGCATCTGCCCTACGACCGGCCGCCGTTGTCGAAGGCTTTCCTCGCCGGGACGGCCTCGCGCGCGTCCCTGGATCTACTCGACGCCGGCGATCTCGTATCGCTGGCGCTGGACTTCCGGCTCGGCGTCCGCGCGACGGCGCTGGAGCCGGCGAACCGCCGGCTCCAGTTGTCGGACGGCGGTTCGGTGCACGCCGACGGCGTCGTCATCGCCACCGGCGGCCGCGCGCGCACGCTGCCGGGATTCGAAGGCGCCCACACGCTGCGGACGATCGACGACGCTATGGCGCTGCGTGCCGCGCTGGTCCCGGGTGCACGTGTGGTCATCGTCGGGGCCGGGTTCATCGGGGCGGAAGTGGCTTCGACGTGCCGTTCGCTGGGGCTCGAAGTCGTCGTTCTGGAGGCATCCGCCGCTCCCCTGGCGCCGGTGCTCGGCCCTGAGCTGGCGGCGGTCTGCGCCCGCCTCCACACCGACCACGGCACGGACCTGCGATGCGGCGTGTCGGTGACAGGCATGGACGCGGCGGGCGTCCACCTGGCCGACGGCTCGACCGTGCCAGCCGACGTGGTCGTGGTGGGCGTCGGCATGACCCCGGTGACCGACTGGCTTGCCGGATCGGGGGTGACGGTCGGCAGCGGCGTCCACACCGACGCGGGATTGGTCACGGAGCTGCCTCAGGTGGTCGCGGTCGGGGATGTGGCCCAGTTCGGGGGACTGCGGCACGAGCACTGGACGAACGCGTCGGAGCAGGCTCCGGTCGCGGTGGCGAATCTCCTGGCCGGGCGGACATCGCGGACGTACACGCCGAGCGGGTACGTCTGGTCGGACCAGTACGCGGGGACGCTGCAGCTGGCCGGGCACCCGCGCCCGGACGACAGGCTTTCGTTCGTTGACGGCGCCCCAACGGCGACGTCGTTCGTGGCCACCTGGCATCGGAACGGCGAGACGGTGGGCGTGTTCGCGTTGAACAACCCGAAGCTGTTCAACCGCCTGCGCCGCCAAACCTTGCGCCGCCCGGCCACCGTCTGACGCTGCCAGGGGCCAGGTCGCCGAGGTCGGACTCCAGTCTCGCGTGCCACTTCCGGCGGCGTTCCGGCGTGTCCGCGCCTGGCCGGAGACGCCGAGCGCCATCCGGTACACCAGGACCGAAGCGGTCGTACGGATCCATGATGACGGTCACCGCACGCCGGACGCGGACGGTCGCATCATCTGCGAGCACCACGAGGACTGGACGGTTCTCGACGCCCCTGATGCGAAACGCCAACCACGCAGTCCTCGACCAGGGTGGCCTGCCCACCTGTACAGCCGCTGGCTCGCGCGTGACGAGAAGCCAGCCGTTCGGTTGGTGAATTGTGCGGCGCCGGCACCTGGGGAATCCACCGGGTGGCGACCTCCGACGGCCTTGTGCTCCGCAACTGCACAGTGCGCCCGCGCGACCAGCCGGCGCACGCATCGGGCAACCTCGAATCCATCTCGTCGATCACTGCCAGCGCGTCGTAGGGAGTCCAGCCCGGACCAGCCATCCCAACCTCCCCGCCGCCCCAAGGCAGCGCGGCCGCCACGCCCGTACACCCGTTTAGGTCCACCCAGCCTTATCCCGCCTTCCGTGCGCCGAAACGCAGGCCGTCGAGGATGACCGCGATGAGGCACGCGGCTTCGTCCAGCCCGTTGTGCGAAGTATGCACTCCGCAAATGCCCCCCATCGCGCGCAGGAGTGTGCGTCCGCCGATGTCGCCACGGATCGTTTTGGCCGCGGCACCCGCTTCAAGTAGCCGATCGAGTGCCTGCGCGATCTTCGCGCGGGCATCATCGAAGATCGGTGAATCCGTCGTCATGATGCCCTCCAGAGCGAACGCCACACCCTTGCCTGCGGCCGTCTGCTCGACGAGCAGCAGCATGAAACGCCCGAGGGCCTCATCCGGGGCGTGCAGGTCGGCGAGTTCGGCGGACATGACACAGAGCTGGTCGATCTCCTGGCGGTACACCTCCTCGACAAGTGCCTCGCGTGTCTCGAAGTGCCGGTAGAGCGTGCCGACGGCGAGCCCGGCACGCCGGGCGATCTTTTCGATGTGCGCCTCGCCCTCGCCTGCGCGGAACGCCGCTCGAGCAGCGGCTAGAAGAGCCTGGCGGTTCCGCCGGGAATCGACCCGAAGCGAACGTGACAACGCCAACGCTACCTCCGCAAGGCAGGCCGATTTCCCTTATTTATATCACTTATCGGATGGGACTCCCCCGATTATCATGGATTACGGCGTTCTTGCCGGTATCCGTGCCTTACCGGACTTGCCGACTGCAATCCGATGTGATTCTCCGGCGCGGCCCGGCCCGATCGCGTCCTACGCCGACACACGCTCGGTTCACGACCGCGACTGCCGCCCGCCGAGAACCTATGTCAAAGGTCGTCCGCGAAACTCCGGTCAAGGACATGACTCGCGTTTTAGAGCAATCGTTCCGGCCCATACTGTCTCGCGACTCACAACCAGGTCGGGACCGGCACAGCTTGTTGGTTCTGAACCCTGATCGCCATGGCGATGCCATGCGGGTGGTGGACTACCGAGTAATCGGCCGGCCAATGATGGGGCCAGGCCCCAATCGTATGGCTCTTGCCGGCATTTCGTGTCGACGTCGACGCCCCGCGGATCACAGGAATGCGTCGAGTTCTGGAGCCTGACACTTCCGATCGGTCTTCTCATGTCCTGGACGCCGCGGTAGAACCGGTTCCTCCCTGTCTTCTCGTTCGTGTCCGGGCCCGGCGTCGCGTTGTTCCTCGACTCTGCCGCCACCCGGACGAAGCGATGTCGCCTCACGCGATCATCTGGCAGGTAGTGCTCCTGGCTTCCCCGTTGGGTGGTATTTGCCGGCGGAGCTCTGACCACGCTAGCCGGGCTGACGAGGGACAGCGGCGGCATGGCGTTGCTTCCCTCCACCCGGCAGGAACTGATACCTGATCGCCGCGCGAGGCCATCAGCGGCCCACCGACCCCGACCTTCGGCATAACCGGCCTACCGGCATCTTCGGCGCTGACGTCGCGCGGGTCGTGGATGCCGGTACTCCTCCGGTACTCGTTTCATGTCAACCGTTCTCGAAGCTCGGTGCCCCTGATCTCTCAGGTGACGAAGGTGGTAGTGGAAGACCGGACCACCCCCCAGTGGTCGACGGCCTGGACGACAAGGACGTGGGTACCCGCCATCAAGTTCGTCGCGAACCGCGAACTGACGGTGGCCGGGTCCGTCACCGCCATCAGCCGGCCGTCGAGGATGACCCTGTATTCCTTCACTGGATCCGCCGGGTGTGCCGCGGACGCGCGCCACGTCGCCTCTACACCTCCATGCTCTGAGAGCGACGCTCTCAGGTCGTTGGGTGGTCCCGGTACAGTCACGAACGAACCGCCCGGACTCCCTGGGTAACCCGGCGCCGCGCCGACGGTCCATTCGTGCCGTGGGTACGCCGAGGTCGGTGTGAAGCCGATCAAGGATTGGTTCGCAGCCTGATGGCGAACGAACCCGATCAGCTCGATCGTGCCGTCCGGTCGGGGCTTCCAGACCGGACCGCCCGAGTCTCCCGATGCGACGAAGGGTGGGCTACCGCCAAGCCAGCACTCTGGGGCGCTCGCCGTGCAGGTGGTGGTCAACTTCCCGCATCGGTAGCCATTGCCCTGGGTGTATGTGGGGCTGTCCGGGAAGAAGCTGCTATGACATGCGACCTCCCCAGCGGGCACAGCGCCTTCGGTGAATACGGACGACACCGCCGCGACGGGCGGAAGCGCCACCGAGGCGCCCGGCACGTGCGCGGTTGTCGTGGCGATCCGCAGGAGCGGTGGCAGCCGCCCGGTTCCGACATCGACCAGGGCCGCGCCGTCACCCTGGTCGCTGCCGGATGCATCGCCGGTGCTGTACGCGACCGATCCGACAGGCTTGTGCCCCTGGTAGTCGAACATCCGCGCGCCGAGGACATTGGCGACGTGTCCTACGGTCGCGAGGAAGAAGCGGCCATCCCGGTAGTAGGCGCCAGCCAGGTTTCCGCTACCGCCTGCTCCTCCACCCTCGCTCTTGAGCAAATTCACATAGGCGGTCCCTGCGTCATCTCGTGCGCGGGGGCGCTCTGCCAGATCGGGCGGTACCTGGCCTGTCGATTCCCCCTCCCGGCCATCACCCGTCGAGAGAATCGATCGGACCCCTCCTGCCACCATGACGGCGGAGAGTACCGCGAGGAATACGATCACAACGCATCCTCGGGTAGCTATCGCTGGTCGGCGCCGCGTCATGTAGCCGTTTCGAGAAAGCCGCCGGTGGTGCGAGCGGTGGAGGATGTCAGCACATAGACGCATCCGCATGCCAGCGGGACGCAGAGCAGAACGAGCAGGTCCGCCACGATCATGTGTTTGTAGAGCTCGGAGGAACCCTCGGTCAGTATCACCGCACCGGCTTGAGTCACGGCAGCGATAACGGTGATGGCGGCGAGACGCCCGAGTGCGCGTCCTGGCGGCGAGCACACCTCTCGCGCCGCCGTGAGCAACCCGAGAATCAGCGTCGCGGCCAGCACCAGCAGCAGCAGCGCGGGAGCGACGCCCCAGAACTCAAGCACCGACGTGGCCACCGTGATCCGCCGTTCTTTGGCAAAAGGCGGTTCCCCGGCATCCGCGGGGTAGGAGCCGAGGTAACCCAGTGTCGGACGGGTCATGCCGTCGACGGTGCGAGACAGCAGGCCAAGCCAGCGACCTGGATGAGTGACGTAGAACTCGGCGACGGCGCCGGCCGAGACCTTGCTCTTGAAGTCGTCCCACTGTGGTCCCCTGGCCACTGAGTTAGGGCTGTCGATCCGGCTTCCCGACGCCGACACCAGCCCGGGATCGAGCCCGAACCATCTCAGGTCACCGGCGGGATCCGGCGAATGCGGCAACATCTCGACGAAGATCGCGTTGTAGCTGTTCATCGCTTCGAACCGCTGCGGCTGGCTCGCCCAATACCCGAGGCTCCCCGCCACTATCGCCAACGCCGCAAGGATCGCGATCCAGCGCCGCCGAAGCCACCCGGTCAAGCGTCCGTTACGGCCCGGCGTCCTTCTGAGTCCGTGCCGGCCGGATGCGCGACGCTCGGCGCGGACCGGAGTCCACACCAGTGCCACAACGACCGGAACGACCAAAGACAGCATGCGGGTTGTCGACGTAATGGCGAACAACGCGACGACCGCAACGGCGGCCACCCCGCCGGCTGTGGCATCGCCCTTCCGCCACATGAACAACAGAGCCGCGCCCAGCGAGACGACCCCCATGAACGCCGCTGGTTCGCTGTATGGCGAAATAAGGAACCCGGCGAACGCCGAGTCCGCTATGACCAGTCCGACAGCCGACGCGAACACCATCCGGAAACCGAGCGCCCCGGGCAGGAGCAGCACGATCACCCCGAGCGTCGCACCCAGCACGCAGGCAGCCACCACTCCGGCGATCCGTAAGTCGATCCCCTGCGCCAAGCCGAACGTCTGGCCCAGCCACTTGGCCGCGCCCAGTACCAGCGCCTGCGACGAGTGGTAGGGCTCGCCAGAACCGTCCGCGCCGCAGGTTTCGCCGTACCACTCGTGCGGTCGCCACAGGTAGTAGAGAAACGCGTTGGAGTCGGCAGCCCAGGGACGGCTGCTCGCGACACCGAACGAGCAAAGCAGTCGTCGTCCGTCCCCCTGATCGGCCAGGCCCACCACTCCACCGGCGAACAGGCGCGCGACCAATATCGCGGTCCAGCCGACCCCGACGGTCATGGCGGTCAGCATGACCGAGCGACGTGCCGGAACGCCGGTCACCCTTATCCGCAACCATCGCCGTTTCAGCGGCCCGTGCGGTCCTCCCTTTGACTGGCCGGTCTCCCCGCCCGGGTCAGTACGTAGCGTCTCCTTCATTTTCGCCCGTCCTGAGCGAGGGTGCCTGCGATTAGCTGCCCGTCACGTCGGCCGACCGCGCATTTGATTGCCCGTTGCGTCTGGACGATGCTCTCGATCGCGACGACGGCGAGGTCGGGGAACTCCTTGAGCGGGCCGCCCAGGAACTCAGTCACGTACGGACCGCATCGCTGCTCAGGGCGCTCGGCGCCGTCGACGCTCCCCGACGCAAGCAACCACGCGTTGACCTCCTCGGCAGTGTGCGGCTGGTCGCACGGCAGTTGCTGATCGCCCACACGACAGACCCGAATCGCCGCCGACCCCGCGGTAGCGAGTACTCCGCGCAGGGGCACCGAGATCTGCGGAGCGGCGCCTGAAGCCGCCACCGGAACGGCCTCACAGCGAAAGGTACGGTCTCCCGCAGACCATTCGGCACGGGTCGGAACTTTGGCGAGCACGTTGACGGCGAAGGAATCACGCGGCCGGGCGCCGAGGTAGCTCCGTAGATCGACTGCCCGGCAACGTTCGGCCGCGACCGTGTCGAGTTGCTCCACGTCAGGCCGTTCGGCCTTCGCGGCGAGAGGGCCGTCCAGTTGCCCGGCGAAAATGGTCTCCGTCTGGTGCGGTTCGTCGCATCGCACCGGCGGGGCTACATCGCTTGCCGTGTACAGCTCTTCGGGAGTGGCGATCTTCGAGCACGACCCCACCGTGTGGGCCGCGGTAGCGACAGCACCGACGTACTGGTCGTCTTGCCCACAACTGCTCAGCACCAGCAGCGCTACAAGTCCAGCGGCCGCCCTTACGACACCATCGCCCATGTCAGCTGTCCCTTGAGACCGGACCGAGGACGTCGACTTCCCGGTTGCGCCGGGTCTTTGCCCATCCGTTCTGACCTCGTACCACGCGGCCCAGGGCACGCCAGGCCGTCAGGTAGAACAGGTACATCATGAACGAAAACGCGATTCCCCACCCCAGGCAGCGCCAGAAGCCGTATGCGCGTTCGGTTCGGCGCCAGTAGACCGGTCCCCACACGGCGAACTGTGCGATACCGATCACCACGTAGATCGAGAACAGCACGAACCCGCCATTCCCCAAGTAGATCATCGTCTGGGACGGGTACAGAACGAGGTTGTTCACAAAGGCGATGACGGGCAGCGGGTAGGTGACAGTGCCGAGAAGCTGCAGCCACGGCTGTGCAAGAAAATACGACAACTCCAGCACACCGACATTCGAAATCTGCCTCGACCTCCACAGCGTGGGCAGGTACCGGACGCATTGGATGGTGCCCTGAGCCCAGCGTGTCCGCTGTGCGAGGAACCGATCGAGTTGTGGCAGCGCTTCCTGATCGACCCAGGCGTCATCGCAGTACTCGGTTCGGTGGCCGGTGAGCAGCACGTGCACGCCGAGTTCGAAGTCCTCCAGCAGTGAGCCGCGCCACGGCCCGGCACCTTGGTCGAGCTCGTCCAACACGGAAAGCCTGGTGAACTGGCCGTTGCCGCCCATTCCGACCGTACCGACCTTCCGCCGGGAAACCTGCATCGCGGAGATCGCGGTGCGGAACTCGACATCCTGCAGCCGCACGAGCGTGCGGCCGAAGAAGTTGCGCAGCCGTCCGGCGTCCGGGTATGGACGCCGGACGTCCCGGTTGACCATCCGCACCTCGACCTGCACCGAGCCCACCGAATCATCACCGAAAAGGCGCGCCGACGCACAAGCCGCGAGGGCGTTGCGTGACAGCCGTCCGTCCGCGTCCACCACCGCCACCACGCACCGATCCCGCGGCCGAGACGGGTGGATCCAGTCACTCAGCACCCGGTAGGCCGCATTGAGAGCGTCCCCCTTTCCCGTGCGCGCGTTCGGCAACAGTCTGCGCACCTGGTGCACTTGCTTGTCCCTGGAGGCATGAGCGGACACGATCGCGCCGGTCGAGTCCTCGGACGCGTCATCGATCACCCACACGTGCGCTCTCGGGAAATTCTCGCGCAGGTAGGCGATGGTCGTACCGATCACTGATTCCTCGTCACGACACGGAACCAGGAAATGCCAATCGAAGTTCCGTGAGTCTCCGGGCTCGTAGTGGTCGCGCCGAAGATACGAGACCACCAGCACTACGACGTAGATCAAGAACACCCCGCTGATCAAAAGAGCGGAGGTCGTCGCGAAGCCCAGCAGGTTGGACCAATAGAACACGTGGAGGCCTTCCGCCTATTCCTGATCGCGCCGGCCGCGACCGCGGATGATCCGGTAGAACACCAGCAACGACCCGACCACTCCGAGGAGACTGAGGCCAGAACCCGCGACGGTGTGGGACCAGAAAATACCTTCTTGCCGCCACCGTGAGGCCGCCCATGCGATCATCACGAGCCGGACCTGATTGGCCACGACGAGCAGCCCGGTGGCCGCGGCCAGTCCGCCGACCACGCGCCAGACCTCGAATCGGGCGAAATACGCGGCGACCGCCGCCGCCGCGAACAGCGGCAACGCGAGGACGAACGCGCTGCACCCCGACGACACACGCAGCCCCGCCGGGTGGCTCCCGCCTAGACCGAAGAAGAACGTCGCCCCGGACCGATCGAACGAGGTACCGCCGGGAACCGCCACCGACACCCAGCGGGACGCCAGCCACGCCTCCGCCGCCATATAGGTATGGGTGGCGATCAAGAAGGTCACCACGCTAGCTGCCAGCGACACGCTCAACGTGACTGCACTGATTCTGAACCGCACGCGAGGCTGGGACGCGTCAACCGACATCGCCGTAGTCTCCTCAGTCAGCCACGGATCTGCGTAGGCGCGCACCGCGCACCATGAAAGCGCCGATCACCAGCAGCGCCACGGCCGTCAGCAGAAGAGCGAGCGTGTTGAACCCGGTGACCGCCAAGGCAGCTGGTGCTCCCGCAGCGGTCGACGGCGGGAAACCGCCGCTGCCACCTCCGTACATGTCTCCTCCTTTGATTTGCTCTCGTTGTCAGGGAAACCTCGTTGGTGAGTCGCAGCGGAATCGTGCCTCACCAACGAAGCGCCGATCAGCTGCCGGAAGAGCCGATGTGCCGGCCGCGCCGGTAGATCACGATGGCTCCCACCGCGGCGATAGTCGACAGGGCGGCCACACCACCGACGGCGGCAGCCGGAGACATCACCGGAACATCCGCCACGGGCGTGCCGGGGTGGCATTCGACATGCCCCAGGTTGATGTTCTGGCCGAGCACGCCAACCGAGATCGCGTCCAACGAGATTCCGCCGTCAGGCAGGTTGTTCACGACCTTGGTGCTCGCCGTCAGAACCCCGGGAATGTTGATCCCGCCGTTGGTGATCCAACTCGACGCGAACGGCAGGCTGACGTCCCCCACAGCAGTAGATATGGCAATGCTTCCACTCAGCGCCGATCCATCGACCGTTGCCTGTGTGCCGACCGGTCCAGCCTGGCAACTCGGATTGATTCCGGTCAAGGTCACCTTTACCCCGAGTGACACCAGGTCACCAACAATCGCCGCTGTCCTAAGGGCGGTCTTGAACGGCTCAGGCAGCAGGCCGCCGACCGTATTGAAAAGTGTCCCGGCACCCACCGAGGCTCCGACTGTCGCGGTCGCGCCGTTGACCTTCGCGGTCGACACGCCTGTGGTCGGATCCGCCGTCGTGGAGACCGTCAGTGCACCAGCACCGCCGTCCGCCCCCAGACCGATGGTCAGCCCCCCGACCGTAAACGGCGGAATCGTCGCCAGGGAGTTGTCTGGCACCTTCGCAGCTGGATCGAACGGCGGCGCCACTGGCGACGCGGCGGACAGAATGTTCGACCCGCCAGTCAAGGTCTCGAAGACAACTCCGTCCGCGCCGGCAATGTATCCGTAGGAACTCGGAGTCACCGGGGCCACGTCCTGCGCATTGGCGACACCAGCCGCACCGAACGCCCCCGCAAGGCCGACCATACCTACAGTCGCGGCGAGCGCGACTACCCGTCTGAATCTCATGCCATTCAGTCCAATCATCACTTGGCTGACACTTGTCAACACACGCGGCGCCCAGCCGCTCGGCGTGGTCGGACGACATGTTTCAAGCTTTTCGCAGGTGAGGCAAGACGGAGCTGGAAAATCACCCAATTCAGATCCGAGAGAAGCTATACCGACGATGTGAACAATTCACGGCAAGTCCATGAGAAGTCTCATTGAAAGGCGATCAATCGGATATTTCACCACCGTGCCGCGGTGCACCGGCTTGCTTACTCAAATAGGAAAAGCAGGAACTGGTCATCGGGATCCCAGAATCCTCCGGGACGGAACCGAGGCAGCGGGAAGCACCCGTCGTCCTTGGCGCACGCGTCACCTGCGCCGCGCACGAAGTCCGCGACCTCGACGCGGCGGACAGCGGGGATCAGCAGTCGAGGGTCCCAGGCACCAGCCGCTCGGCAATAGTCAAGGTGTCGTCCGAATCTCGCCGGACTGGCACCGGCCGTAGCTCGACACCGGCGGGCAGCGTGGCGAACCGCACTGAAACCCCGAACTCCGAGTACGCCCTGAGGACCCCCATCCAGCCCGCGAGCGGTCTTCTATCCGAGCCAGAGGGTACGACGACGCCGAATCCGCACTACCGCCCCGCTGGCCGGCCAATCGACGGTTGCGCCAGCTGGTTAGCCGAGATGGCGGACGACAGATCGCGAAGGCAGCGAACCAGCGCCTGCGCGAGCCTGGTTCGGCGTCGTGACCGGTCCCCCGGTGACCGTCTTCAAGGGAAGCGAGCGTGCGCGGTCGCTCACCGGCGGCCACGGCGACAACTCAGGGCCAGGTGGGGTTCGCAAACGGCACGCGAGCGGCACGCCGCGAAAACCGGCACCAGACGGTATCCCCCTAGTCACCGGGAACCGATCAGCTCATCACCCTTGCCACCCAGGAAGAAACCGGTTCACATCCACGTCCTGGAACGGTGACCTGATGAATCGGTCACGAAGATTCCACGGCACTGTGCAGTCGAAGATGACTTTGGTGGAAACGCCCGGTTCGGCGTTGGTCCACAAGAACTCGGGAGTGGCCGACGGATCGAGCGCGTGGCAGCGCACTCCGGGAATCGGGATGAACGACCGCTCCGCCTGGAATCTTGTCGTCATCGCCCAAAGGACATCATCCGTATCGAAGATGTCGACGTCGTCGTCGACCAAGATCACATGTTTCATCTCCGGGAACGCGCCGAACGCCACAATCGCGGCCTGCCGCTCGCGCCCCTGGTCGTTGCTGCTCCTCTTGCTGATTTGCAGGATTCCGACGTACTTTCCACCACCGGCCGGATGTGCGTAGACGTTCTTCACCAGGCCCGGCACCGCGTTCTCCAGCGCCTGAGTGAGCGTGCCCTCCGTGGGAATTCCGGCCAGACTGACATGCTCCTCACCGGGGCCAACGAGTGTCTGCAAGATCGGCTGATCACGAGTCGTGACAGCGGAAACCTTGATGACCGGCAGGGAGGGGTTCGCGGAGCCGTCGTATCCCGGAAACTCAGGCATCGCGAAGCCCGTTCCGGTGTTCTGATCCTCGGCGACGCGACGGTCCGGAAGAATGTGTCCCTCGATGACGATCTCAGCCGAGGCGAGCGCGTACTCGTATACGGTCTTCGCTTTGACCAGCTCGACGGGTGATCCTTTCAGCCCCCCGGCGAACTCGAGTTCGTCGAACCCGAAAGGTGTCGTCGGCGGCTCGAACGAGATGGCCATGTATTCGACGGGCGAGATACCCATGGATATCGTGATGGGCATCGGCTCACCCCGCGCCTCGTACTTCTCATACATGTATCGGATGTGCCTGCCGGGTAGCATGAAGACGGAGAGTTCATCACGGCCTTGCACACAGAGACGGTGGATCGTCACATCGTGTTTCCCGGTATCGGGGTCGGTGCCCCGGAGGACCGCCATACAGAAGTACGGCCCGGCGTCTTCAGGAGTGTTCGTCGGCGCCGGCAGGATCTTCCTGATGTCGAATCCGGGATCGGATGCGAGCAGGACCTGTTCTTGGCAGCGAGCGTCCGTCACGACGACAGGCGCCTTCGCGTGCTTCATCGCGGAGAGCATGTGCTGCCCGAGTCGCCGCTCGTCCGCTCCCAGGAACAACGCGATACGTTTTCGTGAGGCGAGCACACCCACGACCACTGGGATCTCGTGTCCCTTGACATTCTCGAAGAGCATCGCCGGCCCGACCCTGGTAGGTCGCGATACCGTGCCACCGGCGCCTACCTTCTTGTACACGCCCGCAAGCTCCGCCTGCGGCGAGACCTCCACCGCGGTCGAGACGAACTGCCCCTCATGTTGTTTGAGGAACTCGATACCCTCCCGAAGATCCTTGATAGGGGCCATAGGCGCAACGTCGCCAGTCGACATCGCTCACTCCTCCCGCTGTACCTGGGCATCTCCGGATCCATGGGTCTTCCAAGCGTGGCGGGAGGCACGCAAGTCCGCGTCCCACCGTGGAAAGACATCGGTGTGAATGCCGAACTGATCCAGAGCACGACCCACCGTGTGATCCACGATCTCCTCCAGGGACGACGGGTTGTGATAAAAGGCGGGAACTGGAGGAAAGATCGTTCCACCGGCCTCGGTAACCGTCGACATGTTCCGAAGATGAACCAGACTCAACGGCGCTTCCCTGGTGAGCAGGACCAGCGGCCGACGCTCCTTCAGCACCACGTCCGCTGCTCGCGACACCAGTGAACCGCTCACACCTGACGCGATTTCGCCAAGAGTGCGCATCGACGCCGGGGCGACCAGCATCCCAGAGGTCAGAAACGAGCCGGAAGCGACCGGAGCGCCGACATCCGTGTGATGGTAGGTCACGTCCGCATGGCGAGCCAGGCCCGCTGCGTCGAGCCCTGTCTCGTACGAACTGGTGAGTGAACCGGATTTCGTCACCACCAGGTGGGTCTCGACTCCAGCGGCGCGTAAGACATCCAGCGAGCGGACCGCATAGATCGCACCTGAAGCTCCGGTGACCGCGACGATCATTCTTCGCACCGGAACACTCACTAGCCTCATCGACTTCTCCTAGATGTCCACTTCACGGTTCTGACCAAGTCGGTAACCCGGTGCGACGACAACTGATTCGGGCCCTCAGGTTGGACCCGCCACCACCATTGCCTCCACCGGTACCCGCAGTGCCGCCCATCCCGCCTGCGAGCTGCGTGCCGGCTCGTCCGAGCTGTTCACCGGTCGCGGGCTCCACCACGCCCGGCGAATTCAGCGCGGTGCACCATCCTTCTCAGGTAGAATTGATATTTCCGACTCCCGACATCGGCAAGCACTCAAAAAGACCCGATCCGCCTGTGGCGGGAATGACCTTTAAAGTCCTTCTTCGCAGGTATAAGATCAGCATGACAGCTGAGGTGAGTACACGGAAACACGTGCACCCGCGCCCCGTGACAGATGTCCGCCGTCGTGGCTCGCCGGGTCACGCCCGATAACCCGGGTCAGCCTGCGGAGCGGCAACGGCAACGGCAAGTCCAGATCACCTGTCGTACCGGGTCGACTCAGAGCCGCCGACCCGGCTCGACTGGAGTCAAGCCATTCGACGCTGCAACCAACGCACAGTCGCATTCCGTGCTGCGGCTAGAGAACCGCGAGTGCCGAGTCCGCGACAGCGACGTCCTGCCTCCATGTCCCGCCAGAAACACCTAGGGCTCCCACCGCTTGCCCACCAAGAATAATCGGCACGCCACCCGGCAGTGGCATGAACCGTTCCAGATTCATCAGGCC
>Ga0307518_10000859_pt1 | contig 22714 bp, 30 predicted proteins | sample 25_EM_MG_FD_203889 | JGI IMG/M metagenome (GOLD analysis project Ga0307518, IMG submission 203889) | Populus trichocarpa ectomycorrhiza microbial communities from riparian zone in the Pacific Northwest, United States - 25_EM | ecosystem: Host-associated > Plants > Roots > Unclassified | place...
GTCAGGAGGCTAACCTGCACTTGTACCTGCACTTACCCGTACCCCCAGGTGTATAGGTGTATATCACCTTGGGTGTCATTGATGGGTATGTGGGTATATTCACAGGTTGCCTTGTAATTTATTATATCGAAATAAACAAATTGTGACTATGTTGTTGTTGTCATGTCATGCATTGTCACCATTGTCATTGGCATCCCTTGTCAGCCTCACGTTGTGCATCACTTGTCATTTCGGCCTTCTCCCTCGCCCTCACCTCTGCATCAGCCTTGCACCTTGCCTCAAAGTTGGCCTGTGCCTTTTCCTTGGTGACCTTCTTCACCTGCTCCTTGGCCCTCCATTTCTCTTTGGCTATTCTTTTTGCCTCCTCCTCAGCCTTCCTCCTTTCAGCCTCCTGTGCAAGCCTCCTTGCCTCTTGTTCGGCCACCTGTTTTATCAGTCAGTCTCATCATCACTGTGACTGCTCGTTGAACTTGGTGATTTGAACTTGAATTAAGTCGGTCGGTTTCCCTTCCAACTTGGGTGAGGTGACTTGCGTCCAATCAACATTGTTGCTGTTGTTTCCAGAAGACATGGTTAAAAATCAAAGATATTATATGAAAGAAACTGTTGATGGGTTGACCGTCACCAAAGGCCAGTCTTAAATATGCCCTAACCGATTTTCAAACCCAGACAATGGTGACACACAATCGGTGTGGAATATGCATTGCAGCCTCGTGGCTCGGCCCTAAGAGGGGGATACTGTCACAACCATGACATTCAATCACCCTGTATCCTATTGTCCGATTGTGTCCATGCATTCGCTGTCTGTTTATACTATGTACTCCCCTTTTCTGTTTCTCTCTATCTGTCTTGTAGTGCCACCAATCGGTGAGCACATTGTCCGATCTGTCTCTCTGTTCGATTACCTAATGTGTTTCCTTTCTTGTTCCTGGTTACTATATGTTCCTGTCCTGTTCCATTACTAATACATACCTATCGGTAATCCGGTTATCGCACTTACTGTACTTACTCAGCGCGCAGTGCAACTGTGCTTGTCGTTTGTCGGTAATCACAACTTCCCATACATCGCCTCATCCATTCTACTCAGTATAAATACTTAGATACTCAGTCTGTTGTAGTTTCAGTTCGAATATCAAATAAGATACTTCTCCTCTGTTCTACCTTCACACTCCCCATCTCAGTCCTTGTGCAAGCACTCGGTTGCTGACTGTTTACCCTCGGATACTCTGTATAATACTCGGTCTGCCTTCCTATCACTCGGGAAGCACAATGTTACGACCATTTCCAGCTCTGGGTCTTATCCAGTCACTCCGGTCGCATTGCAGCACTCTAGCCCAACTCCGGTCGCTCACAGTTACTCTGGTCACAGTCGTGCAGATATGCCTCCGTTAAGTACGACCCTTGGACTATCCTCTGTTCGCTCGTTACCACACCTCGCCGTTTACCCTGCCTTGACATGAGTTCTCCGTGAACTCGATATATCCCATACCTTGTAGCATTTTCACCGGACCTGACTTTATTTTACTCAGACCTGACTTAGTACTTTCTCCAGTTATCCCTTGTCCGCTTTTTAGGCTGTTTACTTGTCACCGTAAGTACTTGTCCCTAGTTCTTACTTAGTATAAGTACTCTGTAGATTATCCTGTATTCTTCAGTCTGAAATCAACCATAGTCACTACTCCAGTTTCTGTCTGTCTCCGTCTCTGTCTCCGTTTCTGTCTCCAACCTCTTGACCGGAACCTACGCAAGGGATCAACGCTCGTTGTCCTTAGTCGTTGAATCCAAGCAGTCACCAACTCCGGCCGGACTAACCTCTTGTCCAGCCCTCTGCTCTCTTCCTTCGTCCAGACTTGACCGGACCCCCTACCGGAGTAGACCCGGACTTGACAGTATTTCAGACTCAGACTTGTGTGGGTTCACTATCCCAAACCTCGTACACAAACTAATTTCCATTTCCTTATGACCATGACTACACGTTCTCGTGCTTGTACCGCTGCAGCACTTGCTGAGGAAGCAGGTGCAGTAGCCGACCTCCATCTTTCTGCCACACAGCAAGCCCTGTCTAACCACAGGCAACCTCCGGCTTCTGTTAGCCAATTCCGGAGCTTCACAGCTCGAAACCCCACAGTGTCTGTGACTCCGCATCGAGATGCTGCGTCCCAGAGCCTTCGTGGTTCTGCGGACTTTGGTCACCATGAATCTGTTTCTGGTGATCGATTCCTTTACTGTCGCGAACCTGCCTGTCACCAATGGTTTGGCCCCGAGGATGGACCCGGAGATGATCTGGACGACCCCGGAGATGGCGATAACGACAACGACAATGATGAATTTGTTGACGCCCCGGAAGAGCTAGACCCTGGTTTAGCTGTTTTCCACAATCTAGCCATCGCCGTTAACCGCCTCTCCTGCTCTTCCCGCTGGACCAACGAGTCCTCCTCCTCCCGTGCCAAAGTCTGGGAACCAGACACCTTCGATGGCACACACCCCAAGAAACTCAGGACCTTCTTGGTCCAATGTGAGCTCTGCTTTCAGGACCGTGCCAAAGTGTTCCGCCTAGATAGGGCTAAGGTAACGTTTGCCCAGTCCTATCTCAAAGGTATGACGTTGGAGTGGTTCGAACCGGACCTCCTGAACTCCGGAGATCCGGCTGACCGTCCGTGCTGGATGGACAGCTGGGTTCACTTCATTGCTGAGCTACAAAGTACGTTCGGACCTCACGACCCCATCGCCAATGCCAAGCACCAGCTCGAACACCTCCAGATGAAGGACGCACACCGTGTTACGTGGTACATCGTAGACTTCAACCGCCTCGCCTCCCGGGGTCCAGGACTACAGAGATGGCGCATTACGCCACCTGTTCTACTCCAGTCTTCCAGATCGTCTCAAAGACGAGATTGCTTGAGTCGGTAAGCCCCTGACTCTCCATGGACTCCGGGCACTATGCCAGGAGATCGATGCGCGCTACTGGGAGCGCAAAGACGAAATTGCTCGTACCACAAAGAGTCAGTCTACCCCTTCCCCAGCTAAGTTCTCTGACTCTGGAGGCAACTCATCCAAGTGTGGCAAGGAGAAATCCAAGGCCGGCAACACCTCTAGCCCCACCGCCGCTGGCTCGTCCAAAACAACCAACAATCTGTCCTCTTCCGGTTCTAACAGACCGGACCTCACCAACAAGCTTGGTAAGGATGGTAAACTCACCGCTGATGAGCAAAAACGGCGTCTAGATAATAACCTCTGCATGTTCTGCAGAGGTCCCGGTCACTTTGCGGACAACTGTCCCAAAAAGACCAAAAAGGCCAAAGCTCGCGCTGCGGCCACTGACGCTACCGAGTCCGGTAAGACGGACTCAAACTCGGGTGCCAACTCCGAGTCAAAAAAAAGAGTAAGCAGCTCCCGGCCCTCCGCACAACCAGCGAGCTGCGTTGACTCCGGAAGTGCACCCAAGGAGGCTCGCCTCAACGCGTCCGCTCTCTTAGACCCTAATTCTCTTATGCCCCATGTTTCCCTCTTATCTTTGGACTTACCTAAAATTCGCGCGCTTGTGGACTCCGGTTCCACCCATTGTTTTGTAGACATAAAATTCACGCACAAAAACAAGTTTACAACTTACTCCGTAGCCCCGATAGTTCTCCGGCTTTTGATGGCTCTTCAAACTTTGTAATTACTCAAGCTATCGATTTATCAGTGCAGTTCCCCGCATCCGGTGATGTCACCCCCATGACCTTTTATCTCGCTCCATTAGACTCTGAATGCATAATTGTCCTTGGACATAACTGGCTCACCCGCTACAATCCGTTGATTGATTGGGTACTGAGCAGTTTAACATTCCGGACTCCTGCAGGAAGTTTGCTAGCGCCCCCGTCGACTCCCTCTCCGGTTCAGTCCGGTAACCCTGACTCCGGCCTCTCTGGCCAGTCTACCCCAGGCCCAGTGCCATCTGTCGACACTCCGGTTTGCACCCCTCCGCACATCTCTCTAATCAACGCAGCCACATTCGTGCGTGCATGCAAGTTAGAGGGATCCACCAAGTACCAACTTCAGCTGTGCCCCTCTGACTCAGCGAAGGCTCGTTCTTCCTCCGCTTCTACTCTGCCGGACTTGGACATAGTCCCTCCGGAGTATCGTGATTATGCGGACGTGTTCAGCAAGGCAAAGGCCTCTGAACTTCCCCCACATCGCGACTACGACTTAAAGATCGACCTTGAAGAAGGTACCTCTCCACCTCTGGGAACACTATACTCACTGTCTCCGGTTGAGCTCTCCGCTCTCTGGACCTTCATCGACGAGAATCTAAAAACAGGTTTCATCCGTCCTACCGCTTCCTCTCACGCTGCTCCGGTCCTCTTCGTAAAGAAGAAGGATGGCTCCCTCCGGCTGTGCGTTGACTTCCGAGGCCTTAACAAAATCACTAAAAAGGATCGCTATCCACTCCCTCTCATCTCCGACCTTTTGGACTCCCCCAGCCGTGCCAAGATCTACTCCAAGATCGACCTCCGGCATGCCTACCATCTCGTTCAGATTGCTCTGGGCGATGAATGGAAAACTGCCTTCCACATGCGCTACGGGTCCTACCAGTGGTTAGTCATGCCCTTCAGCCTCACTAACGCCCCTGCAGCCTTTCAGTGCTTTGTTAACACCGTCTTTGCTGACATGCTGGATGTCTGCATCGTCGTGTACCTTGACGACATCCTCATCTACTCCGAGGATATGGAGTCCCACCAGCAGCATGTCTGGGAGGTACTCCGCCGACTCTGGTTGCATGGCCTCTTCGCCAAACTGGAGAAATGTGAGTTCCACTCGGACTCAGTGGAATACCTTGGCTACCGTCTATCCCCTGAAGGTCTCACTATGTCTCCGGACAAGATCCAAACCATCTCCAACTGGCCTGAACCACGAAAGGTAAAGGACATCCAGTCCTTCCTAGGCTTCGCCAATTTCTACCGCCGGTTCATCTTTAACTACTCCGACATCGTGGTCCCCCTTACCCGACTCACCCGGAAGGATGCCCCTTGGAACTTCTCCAAGGACTGTCAATGTTCGTTCAATGCACTTAAGCATGCCTTCACTACTGCGCCCATTCTCACTCACTTCATTCCGGATACCCCTATCATCGTGGAAACCGATGCCTCCAACTATGCTGTCGCCTGTATCTTGTCTATTACCTGTGCTGATGGAGAAATTCGTCCAGTCGCCTACTACTCCCGGACTTTGACCACTCTGGAGCTGAACTACGACACCCACGATGGGGAATTGCTTGCTATCTTCGAGGCATTCCAGAACTGGCGCCACTACCTTGAAGGCTCCGCCTCTCCTATCGACGTCGTCACAGACCACAAGAATCTCAAGTATTTCTCAACCTCAAAAGTACTCTCCTGCTGGCAAGCCCGGTGGTCCGAGTTTTTATCACAATTTAATCTTGTCATTCGCTTCTGCCCTGGTAAACTCGGTGCCAAGCCGGACGCTCTCACTAGACGATGGGACGTCTACCCCAAAGAGGGGGATAGTGGCTACGCCTGGGTTAACCCCCAAAACCTTAGGCCGGTGTTCACTCAAGAACAGCTCTCTAATTCTCTTCGCACTACTTACCTAGAGTTTCCGGTCCTCCGTGCAGTTGCTATCATGGATGTGGAAACACTCCACAGCGACATCCTTTCTGCACTACCCTCTGATCCCATTGCCCAGGTCCACCTCGCAGATCCACCGGACTCTCGCTGGTCCACCAACGAGGCTGGATTCCTCCGACTAGATGGTCGCATATACGTACCGGACTTGGATGACCTCCATCTCCGGGTACTCCGGTATCGACACGACCACCCACTCGCTGGTCACTTTGGGCAAAACCGCACTCTAGAACTAATCCGGCGTGAGTACACTTGGCCTGGTCTCCGGACTTTCGTCAAGGACTACGTCCGGTCTTGTACCTCCTGCGCAAGAGCTAAGACACTGCACCATTGACCCTACGGGTTACTAAAACAGCTCCCTGTTCTGGAAAGGCCTTGGAACTCCATATCCATGGACTTTATAGAGCAACTCCCTGACTCTACCAGATTCACTGCTATCCTGGTTGTAGTAGATAGGCTCTCTAAACAGGCCATTTTCATCCCTACTCACGACACCATCACTAGCCCGGAGCTCGCGAAGCTCTTCCTACTCCATGTGTTCTCCAAGCACGGTGTCCCCGCCCATGTCACCTCAGATCGTGGTACCGAGTTCGTCTCACACTTCTTCCGGTCACTCGGAAAGGCTCTCGACATGCGCCTCCACTTCACCTCCGGTTACCACCCGGAGGGCGATGGCCAGACAGAGCGGTCTAACCAGACACTGGAACAGTACCTCCGGATCTACTGCAACTACCAGCAGGACAACTGGGCGGACCTACTCCCACTGGCAGAGTTTGCATACAACAACGCACCAAGTGCTACTACCGGAGTCTCGCAGTTCTTTGCTAACAAGGGCTACCACCCTAACATCTCTGTTTACCCGGAACGCGACATGACCTCTGCCAGGGCTCGTGATTACGCAGTTGACCTCGAGTCACTGCACAACTTCGCTATCAAGGTCCGGCTGATGCCAAACGTACTCCAGCACCGGACTTCAAAGTAGGCAACCAAGTATATGTGAAAGCCAAATACTTCCGGTCAACTCGACCATCCAAAAAGCTATCAGAGAAGAACTTGGGTCCCTACACTATCATCGCACAAGTAGGCTCCCTCTCTTTTACGCTCCGCCTTCCAGATTCCATGCGCGCAGTTCACCCCGTCTTCCATGTCTCTCAACTAGAACCGGCCATACCCAACACCATACTGGACCAGATACAGCCTCCTCCACCACCGGTCGAAGTAGATGGTGAACCAGAGTTCGAGATCGCTGAGATCCTTGACTCCAAGGTCGACCGTCAACGCAAATCGTGCAAACTGTTGTACTTGGTGCGCTGGTCCAGTTACGAAGGAACTGACGAAGAAACGTCATGGCTCCTCGCCACTGAACTTGGCAACGCTACAGAACTCTTAGAAGATTACCATGTCCGGTACCTGGACAAACCTGGACCACTCGCGTCCATGTAGTATTACTCTCGCCTCCATTTCCTTTATCTGTTTCTCTTATCTGTCTCTCCTCTCTGTTTCACTTTATCTTGTAGTATCACTCACTAAATCCAGGTCACTTTTCTTTATAAACAAAAAAGTAAAACTAATTTACATTCTATTTACAAAATCCGGACTGGACCACTTACTCCGGCACAGTGCCGCCAGGGTTCTCTTGCTCCTCTTGGAGCCCCTGGACCTCCTGTTCGACCTCCTCCAGGTCGACCTCCGCCTCGCTGTCCTCCTCGTCCTCGTCCTCATCCCAGGGCGCTGTGAAGAAATGGCATTCCTCAAGAAAAGTCTCGAGGCCGGCCGTCAACCGCTCGTTTCCCCTCGCCACCGAGCGAGTAGCATCCGCTACCCAGCACATCTGTCCGGTCATCTCCTCGATGGCCCCGGTCAGCCTGTCCAGCCGCTCCAGGAACGGTCCAGGGTCAAACCCGGACCGCTGCCCAGACGGCCCCGGTACCTTGACGATGCCGTCATTGTCGACGACCTTCGCGACCGTCTTCTTCTTCTTCTGTTTCTCCCCTCCTTGCGGCAACGTTGCGACCTCCTTCGCCTTGCCCTTCCCTTTGTCCACTACTGGACCCGGGCCTCTGATCTCCGGCCACTCGCACCGCTCTTTGAGCCCCGCGCACTTCATGCATGCATGCTTCTTGGGTTTTTCTGGGTCCCTTTTGCACTTGACCTTGTGCTTGGCACAACGAACGCACCTGCCAGGAGGTTAATAAAAAATCATAGAGAAGAATAAAAAATAAAATACTTACCGGGCGTTGTCACTCCGGTCACCACTCGGACCCGCCTCCGGCTCCTCCCTCGCTCTTTTCTTCGACGCCTCCTGCGCCAGCGCCTTCTGTCTCGCAGCGACCTCTGCAGCCCTCCACTGCACCTCTGCCCTGTCCTTCTCCGCCTGCTCGCGCGCCTGGCGCTCCGCCTCCTCTCTCGCCTTCCGCTCCGCCTCCACCTCCTCGCGAGCCCTCGCCTCCGCCTCTTCACGCGCTCGCCTCTCTGCCTCTTCCCTATGTTGTTTCTCCTCCCTCTTCACTTGTTTACGTCGATGACGCTCCTTCGCTTTGGCGTCGAGGACATCCGACTCATCTTCACTACCGGATTGCAACTCCGGCGTAGAGGCCTTTGTCCAATCCTTGGACTCAGTGGTGACAGGGGCGTCGGGGCTGGTGGACTTAGCAATGTTCGACATATTTGATTGATGGCAGGGAACTGGAGGCAAAAGCAAAACCGGTCTGATCTTTATAGATCCAAAATTTGTACTCAGACATTCACTCCGGACTCCGCATTGTTCTAGGCGATCACACGTCAGCCTCATTGGGGCCTCATGGGTTCGGCCCCTAAAGGGGGGATACTGTTACAACCATTTCCAGCTCCGGGTCTTATCCGGTCACTCCGGTCACATTGCAGCACTCTAGCCCAACTCCGGTCACTCACAGTTACTCCGGTCACGGTCGCGCAGATATGCCTCCGTTAAGTACGACCCTTGGACTATCCTCTGTTCGCTCGTTATCACACCTCGCCGTTTACCCTGCCTTGACATGAGTTCTCTGTGAACTCGATATATCCCATACCTTGTAGCATTTTCACCGGACCTGACTTTATTTTACTCGAACCTGACTTAGTACTTTCTCCGGTTATCCCTTGTCCGCTTTTTAGGCTGTTTACTTGTCACCGTAAGTACTTGTCCCTAGTTCTTACTTAGTATAAGTACTCTGTAGATTATCCTGTATTCTTCAGTCTGAAATCAACCATAGTCACTACTCCAGTTTCTGTCTGTCTCTGTCTCCGTCTCTGTTTCCATCTCCAACCTCTTGACCGGAACCTACGCAAGGGATCAACGCTCGTTGTCCTTAGTCGTTGAATCCAAGCGGTCACCAACTCCGGCTGGACTAACCTCTTGTCCAGCCCTCTGCTCTCTTCCTTCGTCCGACTTCGTCCAGACTTGACCGGACCCCCTACCGGAGTAGACCCGGACTTGACACACAACTACGCTACATAGCATCTCAGTCTTACCGCTAGGCCAACCTCTGACCCCCTGACCGCTCGTAGTGTTAGTTTTGGTGATTTCCACCTCTTCTTATGACTCTATTACTTACTATGATGGTCTACCCTACTTACTACCAACTTGTTTTAGCTTCATAGCGCCCTTGACTTGTTTCCTTCACTTGTTGTTTACATTTGTTTACCCAGAAGCGCACATACCCTGTAGAATCCAGTGTTTCTCCTCTCCAGTTACTCACACTGGACTCTAGGTGCTGTATACCTCTCCACAACTGTCTATATCTTCAGTTACTCACACTGGACTCTAGTCTGGACCTTATCTGAGCAGCTCAGCAGCACTTTATGCGCTTCCAGCAAGTTTTGGCTTTAACAGGATCCTGATTGCCTGGCATCCTTGGCTATGCACACATTCTGCTCAAAGGGGATGCTTGTTGGGGTTATCCTTTTCTGATAGATAGAGTGTTGTGTCATCGGCAAATAGCAATACAATGGTTCTGTTGAGACCATCAGTCTGAAAACCTATAAGGTTTGACTTCCATATTGTTTCAGCCAGGGGTTCAATGGCAATGTCGAAGAGAAGACATGAGAGCGGGTCTCCCTGTCAAACACCTCTTGTCACTCAGAAGTATGTGCTTCTTTCACCATTTATTATAACTAGGGACTCTGCTGATTCATAGAGGGATTTAACAGTGTCGACAAAGGATGCAGGGATGCTGTATCTGTCTAATGTGAGCCATAGGTAATCATGAGAAATTTTGTCATAAGCTTTTTCTTGGTCCAGGGCCACAATTATGCTGTTCTCTTCTGTAGCTTCGGCATAGTGTAATACCATCTGGGTTAGCCTAATCTGGTTGGTGATAAGCCTCCCTGGGATGAAGCCTGCCTGATTCTCATGAATAATGCTGGGTGCTGAGTGGGCTAATCTCAAGGTGAGGATTCTGGTGAAAAGTTTATAGTCAGAGTTGAGGAGTGTAATTGGGCGGTAGTTGGCTATGTCACGTCTGTCTTTCTTCTTGTAGAGAGGGCATATCCATCCTTCGGAGAACCTTGTTGTTGGGTCAACTCCATGGCACTGTATATTGATAAAGACCTTATGAATACAGTCAGTCAGTTTGAGTGAGTCGGAGTCATTGTCAGCCTTAATGGGTATAGTCTCCAGCCATTTCCAAAATTCATATGGAAGACCATCCAGGCCAGCTGCTTTACCATTTGGTAGGTCACTTGATGTAGTTTGAACTTCTTCTAGGATAATGTCTTGGCTCAGTCTTAAGCACTCCTCATCTGAGAGGCTAGTTGAGACTTTACTCAAGACTTTGTCAGTCTTACTTCGGCAGGCATCTGGGAGGGCAAGGTCCTTGCCCTGGAGATTCTCATAGTAATTACATGCTAGTTCTGCCATTTCATCTCAGTGATTGAGTCCCTTGGTTTCCCATGCTTGTCAGATTGGGCCCAGAGTCAGCTGGTGGGAGATTCACACTCTACTCTCATTTTGAGGTGGGAGCGGTCACAGATGGAATTGTGGAGGGCTTGTCTTGTCATGTTGATTTGTTCCCTTAGGTCAGTACTCAGGAGGAGGCAGTCATTGTCTGGAATTGTAGTGTCATTTAGCACCATCTGTAGTTGTTCCTGTAGCTTGTTGATCTTTTTCCAGGCCATCGGGATGATTTTCTTAGCTCTATTCCTCATGATTGCAATAGCCCAGTCTTTGAATACCCTAAATATAGTTTGGGGGTTGTTCTGGTTCATATGGTTAAGGCTGCAGTGTTCAAGATTTTCCTGTAAGTGTTGCAATTCCTCAGTGATCTTGGCTGTTATTTCTTTATCTGTTACGACCATGTCCAACTCCAGGTCCTATCTGGTTACTCCAGTCACTCATCACTTACTCTGGTCACAGTCATGCAGTTACACTTCCGTTAAGTACGACCCTTGGTCTATACTCCATTCACTCTTTACCACACCTCACCATCTACCCTGACCGTTCGTGAGTTCTCCATGTTCTCGATATATCCTGCACCTTGTATCATTTTCACTGGACCTGACCTAGTACCTTCTCCAGTTATCCCTTGTCCACTTTTTAGGCTGTTTACTTGTCACCGTAAGTACTCTGTAGATTATCCTGTATTCTTCAGTCTGAAATCAACCATAGTCATCTACTCCTGTTCTTGTCCATCTCCGTCTCTGTCTCTGTCTTCCCCTCTTGACCAGAACCTATGCAAGGGATCAACACTCATTGCCCTTAGTCGTTGAATCCAAGCGGTCACCAACTCTGGCCAGACTAACCTCTTGTCCAGCCCTCTGCTCTCTTCCTTCGTCCGTCTTCTTCTGGACTTGACTGGACCCCCTACCAGAGTAGACCCGGACTTGACATTATCATGGAGCAGTGAAGGGTTCAGGGTCCACCTTCCTTTGCCTATGAATGGCATGTTTTGCTTTGATATTCTGACAGAGATCATCTGGTGGTCAGTGGGGATTGGGGAAGGTGATATATCCCAATCCTTGCAGTGGGGGGACATATCTTCATGTACATATATACGGTCTATCCTGGACTGATGGCCTCCTTGATGGGCTGATTGTGCAAAGGTATAACTAAGGGATTTGGGGAAGGTTGATCTCCAGCCATCAGTAAGGCATAAGTGGGATTTCAGGGCTCGCCACGTTTCCACAGTGTTTTGGTTATCAAAGTGTGCAGGCAGCCTATCTAGGGGGTCCTTGACGAAGTTGAAGTCCCCCAAGATAATGTCTGGCTGTGGAAGGTTCAGTATCTTGTCATGTATCTCTTCCCAGAGAGCAACATTCTTGCTCGGGTCATTTGGGGCATAAATATTAAGGATATTAATCTTTTCCTGTTGATACCAGGGGGAGGATACCAGAAGAGCTCTGCCAGGAATAATTTCATGGTGGGATAGGTCTTGTATTCCAAGAATCCTCTTGTTGAAAGTGAGAGCAACACCTTTGGAGGTGCAGTGATCTAGATCTATCGATGCTATGACATGTAATGTATCCACAAATACCTCATTAATTCCTGCAGCCTGGTCATAGTCAAGGTGTGTTTCCTGAAGAGCTAGGATTGTGATTTTTTCATCATGCATCATTTGGTTGATGTGATACCATTTGTCCATGCTATCATGGTACCTTCCTCTCATATTCAGGAAGGCAATCTTCAGGTTGGCCTTGGTCCTCCTTTCAGCCATACATCATGGTCATGGCTGGTGTCTCTGTGCTGTGCGGGGTGGTGGGCTACTTCTTAGATTGGGAGGACGGGGGGCATGAGAAGTACTTGGACAACTTTGGTCAGAGTTGGGGGTGTCACTAGCTGGTGGTGGTTCAGTACTACCTTGTTGTATTTCACATAGTAGCGAGGTTTCGCATGGCCTATTTGGCAGGGTTGGCAGGGTTGGTTGCATTCCACCTATCTGGTGGGGGGGGCTTAGATGCTCCCCATTCACCTGGGCAGATCTGTCACTGAGTCTGGACACCAAGGGCCTGCTAGAGGGTATCCCAACTCTATCATTGGGGGTTGTGGCTGCAGGCATGGCTGGACCCCCTCCAGAGTTGGGAATAGAGAGGGTACCGCCTCTTCTCGCAGCATGTGAGCGTATGTCTAGTATATTGTCAGTGTGATTAGTAGCCCAACTCCTTACCTGATGACCTGGCTAAGCCAACAGGAAGCCAGGTTATGCCCTCCTGGAAAGGTGAAACTATTCACTTTGACTAGTGACTCACCTGAGGAGAGGGTTGTCCGTCAAAGTCAATAAGTTTCCAATTGTGTTAGTGAAGTGTGGTCCAGGGCTTTCCTAGCAGTTTGGCCTCAATGGATTCCCTTACTAGTATATTTGAGCCCCTTTCTGACCAAAGCCTGTCATACCATGTCCCAGGTGGGTGTATCCAGGTGAGTTGGCAGTCCTCTTGCACTGACTCGCACACGGTGGCATTCACAGAAACATTGCACAGGAGTTGGCACATGAATTTGAGTATAACCAAGGTGTTACATTGTATGTACAGATAATGGTTCAGTGGGTGGTATGTACACAACTTAAGTGTAGCCCTAGTAATACATTGGATGGGAGGTATGGGAAGTTTAACAAACACATTGTATTCCTTTGGGTATTTTAATGACACCCCCTTCCTCTGAGAGAGCCTCTCTTGTTGTATTGGCCACGCGCTGGACTCTGATTAAACCTGCTAGGGGATACGCGGTCACACTCAATCATGTCACATTTGTCAGATTCCACCAACCTCACAGTGGGGCCAAACCAGCCAGGAGCTCTGTGAAGGGGCAGAGTCCTGCAGGGTGGTTGAGGGACTTACATCCGCAGCAGATAAAAGCAGAACTCAAGTGGTGAAGTGTCTCCCTTATTGCTTCTCCCCCATATGCGTGGTGCCTCTTCCGTAGTCCTCTGAGATGAATTCGGTGGAGCGAATTTTGTTGGCCCAAGTGAGGAAGTTGGATAGGGACAGGTCAGGAGGAATACGACAGTAGATGTTCCAGAGGGTCTTCTTTTTGGTAGACAAGAGGGCGATACTGAAATTCTGGGCATAGATGGAGTGTAAAGCTCTCTCCACTGCACCAGGTATGGGGTGTTTCAGTCTTTCCTCAACAAAGGAGATGGTTTCATGATCCCCAAGGAGGGTACTCTTGATGAGGTTTGCCACAGCAATGTTGGCTTCGGCTGTGCAGGGTAAGGCAAAGTTCTCCAGGGTGCAGATATAGGTCTGGAGAGGCGGCTTGAAGGGTAGGAAAAAGCAAGTAGCCTCAGGGGTTGAGATGACAACTTGTTGACCAAGGAAATCTGCGAGACCTTGGGGGATGTTGGACATGAGGAAGTGCCAGGGCAGGGGGAGCTTTTCCCTAAGGTGCTCAGCGGCAACTGGGGCACTGATATGGGCTGCGGCTGCCGCCTCCAGACCTGCAATCTTCCCAATGAGCGACCTAATTTTGACCAAATTTGATTGATGGTCTTCCTCATACTTCGCCCTCCACATGTGGACCCAGACCTTGGGGCCCTGTTTGATAGTCCACGACACCCTTACCATGTGATTCATGTTCTTCCATACAGAGACACCAATCTGGGGGGAAGGTGTACCCAGCTCCATGGGCTACAGGGGAGCTGCAGCAGCAGTGTATGAAGAGGGGTTGGGGGGGAGGGGTGCTGGGGCAGCAGCAGTGGCTGGGATGGGAAGGGCAGTGATTGGCGTGGGCATGGTTTCGGTAGTGGCAGCAGGGGTGGTCAGCACAGTGGGGGCAGACATAGTTGGGCCAGACAAGATGGTGAAGGCTGAAGGCTCTGTGCAACACAGGTTCTTATGTTTATGAGTTACTTCCTGCCATTCGCCAGAGTTTTTGTCAGTGTCTGGGCAAGGGGAAGGGGAGCAGGGGCATTTACTGTCCTACTTGTTGGTGGAAGTCTGAGCAAGGGGCATTGGTACAGATATGTGTCTGGGGCTTGGGGTTTTATAGGCCCTGGGTCGAGAGAGGCAGGACAAAGGAATGCCTAAGTAAAAGTGTGCCGTTAGATGTGCAGGCGACCTTGTCCATGAGGCCAGCATGTGCTTTGTGCTTTGTAGTCTGCAGGCTGTCAGATGTCATGGGGTAGTCTAGCGGGGGGCTCAATGTATGACATACTAGGGTATTCCTTTGTTCTGTGGTGATCGGGACAAATTGGCATGGCAGCTGGGCCCTGCCTTGAGGAGCAGCAGGTAGCGGCCATTTGGGTACTCACAGGTGGGTGAGTGGCTCAATGGAGCAACACCAGAGGTGCATTTTGAGCAACACAGGTGGTCTGTGCAGGTTGATGACTGGGTTGTGGCTAGACAGGGTGGAAAATGGTCCCTCATGCTGGTTAGTGCTCCATTCATGCTCTAGTCAGATGACGGGGTGGGGTTGGGGCCTCTCAGATGGGAGATGACATGAAAGACTTCTATACTTCATTCTAGAGACCCTCCCTACTTGGCTGTAGCCAGTTCGGGGTAGATCATCCATTGTTCGTGTAACAGTAGATGAGGCGGTGAAAGGGTTGTGTGCCACTTGACTTGTACATGGAGGTAGGTATGAGTCCACAGAGGGTCCCTTTAGTGATTACTTCAGCTTATTTCCTTTCAAGGTTTGTCACCTGACTTGTGGCTGTTGTTTTTCCTTGTGATCTTTTGTTTGGATTGTTTGTATACTCAAAATCTTTGTGCCCAGTGTGTCTTCTCTTCAATCTCTGACACTGGGCACAAGTGTAATCTTTTATGGTTTCTTTGAACATCATGTTCCTCATAATTGAGGTGGTTAAACAACCCCTTTCTGTCTTGGGATTCATAGTAGGTGCCAGTGGGGCCATGTTTTGATGGGTTTAATTTGGAGACATTTTGTATGTTGTGCAATTTGACTAGTTCTCCAGATTGGTCAATTTTGTTATTGAGAGAGAGAGAGAGATTCCTTTTCCCAGTCCACATTTGGATTGACTTCCTTTAGCCAGGGGAGTCTGAGAATTATATTTTCATTTCCACAACTCATAACAAAGAAGTGGACTATCTGGGTGATCCTTTTCATCTGGAAGAACAGGGGTGCAACAAAGAGCATTTCCCCTTTGGCATTGACAGAGCCATCAGCATTTCAAAGGCTAATTGGTTTTGGGAGGTTTTCAGTGGGGATGTGATTCTTTCTAACAAAATCCCAATCATCTCAGGAGACATTTGCTCCTGAGTCTACTCTGGTTGATGACTTGAACTTCAGGTTTGTTCATTGGGTAAAAAAGAAACTGGAATTCACTTGGATTGTGCAGAAGACACTTGCACAGTATGAACTAAAACAGATGAACTTTCCTTCATAGGTTGGGAAGGTGTTGGTGTCAACCCAACCCTCTCCTGATGTCTGCATGTTCACAAATGATAGGAAGCAAAATATTCTCCCAAAAGAAGTCTAGGATCTCCTTTGATATGTGACTTGCATGCTTATGGGTTACCTTATCCATCTGTATCATCCTGGGGAAGCAAATATAGACATGCATGTTTCCAGAAGCATTGCTCAAGGTACCAAAGGTGATATGAGGGACTCCAGAAAGTGGAAATGACATGGTCAACCACTTACTATGGTGCTTCAAAGCACAGCCATCCTGCTCAGATTGGGTACAAGGATGTCATCATACACATGGCTGTTCTTGTGCATGAGGCCTTCTCCTCCACAATAGGATCAATATTGTTAGTTTTGGTGATTTTCATCTCTTCTTAAGAATCTATTCCTTACTATCATGGTCTACCCTACTATTAAATTTGGGTCATGTGATCTTAGGGCTAACTAAACCCCCTACTGCTTAGGCAGTGCACAATTAAATGAACATATGACCAAGCTGGGATTTGAAAAGTCCTTCAGTTCCATATTGAGGCAAATATGCTGTCCATCCCTATGTTGCCCACAAGTGAAGATATTCAATAGGCTGTTAGAATTTTGGTCCCAACTCAGTTGTATCATCTGAAATGCACTTAGTATGGTTACATCCTCCACCATGACTCTTGGCATGGGAAATGAATGTGGAAACAGAAAATGTCCTCAAGCAAGAGAGTATTCACCTGTCAAGACTGCTAAGCAATTGGCACAGTTCAGATCATGTTATCACTCACCAGTAACATAGTCATCAATCTGATGAGAGGAGTCATAGTTCTCTGGAATGCCAACAGCACATGATTGGCAAGTCTGACTGGGGGATCCAGATAGACCATCTGGCTGAAGGAGCTCAGGACACAATAGCCATAGTCTTGAAATGATGTCCATATTCCAGGTTGATAGTAGGGCTCCTCCACAAACTCATGGGGATTGTGATCCTATTGCAAGCTTTCCAAGATGGGCCCACCTTCATACTCATCATAGGCATGATCAAAGGGTTTTCATCTATGGCCCCAATAGGCAGGAAGAAGCAATGCAGGGGTGGGTGGTGGGAAGTGAAAAATGGATTCACCAGGCCAGCCCTTGACATGCTTGTGTCTTCTTTGGTTGGAATCCTCTTGTACATCAATTCCATGCATTGCCCAAGGAGGAAGAAGGTCTCTTGCTCTAGCCCTGTTTACATAAGGGTAGCACCTTAGCAGATTCCTGAGATGCTAAGACTTGGCATGTAAAGGAGGCTGGTCCTCTTCTACATCACTATCCCTTGGCAGATCATCATCAGGTGGTGGAAGAAAGGGTTCTCTACTTTGAGAGTGGATCCTCTGACAGACAAGACAGCTTGCACTGACCACATTAAGTTCATGAATGATGGAGGCATGTACCTCTCCAAAGGCTTGGTTCTTGACTTCAGCAATAGATTCCTCACTGACATCCATTGTGTCATCCCTCTCTGACCATATATTTCCAGGGGGATGATTGGTTTTAGACAGGTAGCAATAGTCTTCCCAGCTCCTTCTACAGGCCTCCTTCACCATGGCAAACATTCAGGGTTGCAGGCAATGACTGCACAGAATGGAAGGAATGTGAACATTATTTCCATGTTCACCATAGAGGCCACTGTTCATAAGGGACTCCATGACAAAGGATGCAAAATGGCCCACAGTCTGTGCCATTCTGCATCCAATTTCAGGCATGTCCAGTGACTCAATCTGGGTCCATGAAATCATACTCATGAAGGGCTGCTGCATGGGTCCAGTAGAAAGGGCCATTCCGCTCCTGCCAGTTATCATGTGGATTATCATAGCTTTGATGAGGTATATCTGGGACACCAGAAATATACCTTCCAAAAACATAGGCAAAGTGGGATTCATATTCAAAGACTGCCACAAAGAAATGACTGTTGCACATGACCACAAAAGCGACAGGAACAGAGGAATCAGCATGAAGAGTGTCAAAGAGATGGCACTGGTGAAACGGGTTTATCTCATCTGCTTCAGACAAAATATGGGAATTTGAGGGAACAGATGGGATAGCAGAGAAGAGGTTGACATAATAAACATGAGTCATGCATTTACAGCATACCATTGTGACAGAAGGTGGAGGTTGAGAACAGTGGCATTGATCCAGGTCTCATGTGTGAAGGTGTGCAGGTTCTGATAGGCCATTGCCCACACAGTGGGTCTAGCCATGGAGCATACTATGCAAATAAGATAATGAACAGCCAGCAAGAGGAAATCAGGAACTTACTGATAACATGGTGAACTGAAGGTGCAGGTGACTCCTGATGCAAGGATGGAACATATGAAGGTGATTGGCAGGGAATTGTTTGAGCATGCCCATCAAAAAAGTCATCCATGGAGTCATCAGAGTCTCCAACCATCTAAGTGGTCTATCATAGCCTGGCCTTTTAATATATAGCATCCAGTTCATCCTTATCAAATGATGACCCAGCATTATCTAGGGTCTGAGAACAAAGACCATCCATTATCAAATCATAGGATAGTGATAGAGGAGTAGAGCAGGTTGAGTCAGAATTATGATCAGAGGGATGTGAAAGGTTTTTCATGAGATTGTCAAATGCATGTAGTATTTCATTTTCACTGGTAGAGGATAAAGTTGGCTCTTTGTGCTTTGTGAGATTGGATTTGTGGTGTCATGACAATGTGGTATATTAGAATCTGAAAGAAACATTGTTTGCCAACCTTAAATAGATAATTTTAGGTAAAATGCATTGGAACTATGCACTAGCTGAGCTCTTGTAATGGACTGTAACTTTTTATTTTATCTAATCTGTGATTAGATGACACCTTACCTTATCATAGTGTAATATCTTATCTATGCATCTAATCTACCACATATTCATTCATGATATCATAGCATAGCCTTAGCTCCACAGTGATGTCATAGACCTGCCCTTAAGTACATGCTGTAGCCAACGTCATCTGACATCAGAGTGTTGCAATTGGCAGCCCAGCCACATGTATATTATCATTGTCCTCTCTGCATTAGAAATGGCCAGGAGTGCTACTTGTAATTGGGATAGGCTCACCATTCTCTCAATCTCATTCAGAATTGTTATTATTTGAATGTGTCTAATGTGTATTAACATAAAACACATGCAAATAAGGCCCTGCCCTGGTAGTCTCTGCTCCATATTGAACACTTTGTTGACATGTATTTACAATATTTCACATAATTTAAATGGGAATAGAAATGCTTGTGCAAGTGTATATATATACATGGTGCAGAACAAGACCATACATTTGCAACAGGGGCCTACCCTTGTAGTCGCCCATACAATATTATGCACTTTGTTGGCACATTTTAGCAATATTTTACATCATCTAGACACATATATAAAAGTGTCACAACCATGTCCAGTTCCAGTTGCTTGCCCAGTTACTCCAGCTTCATCGCAGCTCTACAGCTCAATCCCAGTTCTTACACATCATCCCCAGTCCTGGACTAGACTCATGCATATAGTATTTGCTAAGTCTGTACTCAACCCTTACTATTTCCTCAATTTGGTTTAGTTCTACTTACCACATTGTTCCTGCATCTGTTCTGTCATCCTTGTACACTTCCAGTTGCCCGTGTCTGCTTCAAGTTTGACTCACTAGTTGTTTTCCTGTCCCTGTTTATTTTCCTAACCTATTCCTTTCATCAGCAAGGTAACAATTTCTCTGATAGCACTTAGGTCCCTTAACAGTCTGAAATGGTCTGACATGACTTAACAGTCTCGGAGCATCTGGTATCAGACTGGGAGTTCTGGAATCAGACATTTAAGACCACTCCAGACCAGTCAGACCCCCCAGACAGTAAGTCAGTCAAACACTTAAGACCACCCAGACCACCCAGACCAGTCAGACCCCCCAGAGAGTCAGTTAGTCAGTCATTTAAGACCACTCCAGGCCAGTCAGATCAGTCAAACCCCCCAGAAAGTAAATCAGCCAGACATGTAAGACCACTGTTATGACCATGTCCAACTCCAGGTCTTATCCAGTTACTCTGGTTGCATCACAGCCATATAGCTCTACTCTGGTCACTCTCAGCTACTCTGGTCACGGTCATGCAGTGTCTACTTCCGTTAAGTACGACCCTTGGTCTATTCCCTATTCAGTCCTTACTACACCTCGCCATCTACCCTGACTTGATGTGAGTTCTCCATGAACTCGTTATATCCTATACCTTATATCATTTTCACTGGACCTGACTTTATTTTCATCGGACCTGGCCTAGTCTCTTCTCTGGCTATCCCTTGTGCACCTTTTAGGCTGTTTACTTGTCACCGTAAATACTCAACCCCAGTTCTTACTTAGTATAAGTACTCTGTAGTTTATTCTGTATACTTCAGTCTGAAATCAACTTAGTCACTACTCCAGCTCCTGTCTGTCTCCATCTCCATCTCCATCTTGACTGGAACCTACGCAAGGGATCAACACTTGTTGTCCTTGTCATTGAATCCAATCAGTCACAACTCCAGCCTGGGCTAACCTCTGCCCAAAATTCTGACCTTCCCTCTCATCCGCTTTTGTCTGAACTTGACTGGACCCCCTACCAGAGTAGACCCAGACTTGACAACCACCCAGATCATCCCAGAGCAATCAGACCCATCAGATAGTCAATCAGTCAGACACTTAAGACCACCCAGAGCAGTCAGAGCAGTCAGACCCCCCAGACAGTAAATCTGTCAGACATTTAAGACCTGTCAGATCAGTCAGAGCAGTCAGACTCACAAGACAGACAGACAGACAGACACCCAGACCAGTCAGACCAGTCAGACCCCCCAGACAGTAAGTCGGTCAACCACTTAAGACCACCCAGACCAGTCAGACCCCCCAGACAGTAAGTCAGCCAGACATTTAAGACCCTGCCAAACATGTCAGACCAGTCAGACTGATCAGACCCACCAGACAGTCAGACCATTCAGATACTCCAGACCAGTCAGAGTGGTCAGAGTAGTCAGACACCTCAGGGTGTCAGACTATCAGAGAATCCAGGCCACTCCAGACCAGTCAGAGTGGTCAGAGTGGTCAGACCCCCCAGACAGTTAGGCCAGTCAGACACTTCAGGCCACTCCAGACCAGTCAGAGTGGTCAGAGTGGTCAGACTCCCCCAGACAGTCAGGCTAGTCAGACACTTCAGACTACTCTAGAGCAGTCAGACCCCCCAGACAGTTAGGCTAGTCAGACATTTCAGAACACCCCAGACCAGTCAGATTCATCAGATTCATCAGACCCACCAGTCAGTCCAACCAGTCAGATATTTCAGGCCACTCCAGACCAGTCAGAACAGTCAGAGTGGTCAGACCCTTCAGGTAGTCAGGCCAGTCAGACACTTCAGGCCACTCCAGACCAGTCAGACCCCCCAGACAGTCAGGTCAGTCAGACACTTCAGACTGCTCCAGATCAGTCAGAGCAATCAGAGCAGCTGGACACTTCAGACTTCTCTAGACCAGTCAGAGTGGTCAGTGGTCAGACCCACCAGGTAGTCAGGCCAGTCAGACAGTCCAGAATGCTCCAGACTAGTCAAAGTGATCAGACCAATCAGACCAGTCAAACATTTAAGACCCTGCCAGACATGTCAGACCAGTCAGACTGATCAGAACCCCTAGACAGTCAGGCCAGTCAGACACTTCAGATCATTCCAGACCAGCCAACCAGTCAGAGTGATCAGACCCCCTAGGGTGTCAGATTGCCAGATAGTTCAGACCAGCCAGAGCAGTCAGAGTGGTCAGACCACCTCAGACTGTCAGACTGCCAGACTGGCCAGACTAATCAGACACAGACAGTCAGAGCAGTCAGACTCTCCAGCTAGTAAGGTTGTCAGATAGATAAGACCATTCAGAGTAACCACCACAATTAGGCCCCACAGATAATAAGTCACTCAGAAAGTTTAGACCACCCAGACCATCAGACTGTCAGACAGTCCATATGAGTCATAGCAACCAGACACCCCAGCCAGTAAGTTAGTCAGACAGTTAAGACCATTCAGACCAATCAGAAAATGTAGCTAACAGACAAAACCTAATAGTCAATCATTGTTGTTATACTATCTCAAGAACAAGCAATAGTGTAACAATATATTCATATAACTAGTCTATAATTGTTAGGGGTCCCTGTTGTCATTTAGGCATGGGTCATCATCACCTAGGGGCACAGGTTGCCACCATGGTTGTCAACAGTGATGCTGACATCACCTTGTTTACAAGGTTACTGCACATGGAAATTGTAGATGCTTTTTTCAATATCTGTGCAATTGCCTGTAACAAAGCTCTGCTGTGTCAAGCACCTACAATCTCCGCCTTGCTTCTGGGTGCTACCACTGCAAGCATTGCTCAGTATTTTCTCAGGAAATATGAAGAAAAAAAAGAATAAAGAGATACTATGTTTTCTTGCCTGTCTTTGGAGTTAAAATTGAAATATTACATGTTATTGTTGTTGTCTGATCTACCAGAGAACATACATCAACAACATTCTTATTTTGTTTAGCACAAACATTTAATCTGTTACCTTGACCTGATCTCTGATGAAACAGGCAAGCAAAATTAAGTATTCTCCCTCTTGTGTTTATGGCATATTTTAGTATTTAAGAATTAATTATTCAAACCTAGAACATAATGCAAAAAAAAAACAAATGTAATTTGAGAAAACATCCAATGATTAAGATACATGATTTCCCACAGCTTTTCCAAATAAAATATTACCACCTCATGACAAGAACATACATGATATAATAAGATGTTCTCAAC
>Ga0307518_10000860_pt1 | contig 22708 bp, 24 predicted proteins | sample 25_EM_MG_FD_203889 | JGI IMG/M metagenome (GOLD analysis project Ga0307518, IMG submission 203889) | Populus trichocarpa ectomycorrhiza microbial communities from riparian zone in the Pacific Northwest, United States - 25_EM | ecosystem: Host-associated > Plants > Roots > Unclassified | place...
GGGGTGAATAATGCGGTGTGTCCACATGACCGTATCAACATAAAGTCGCGCGTGGACACAAACATCGCGGCATCTGTCCCCCACCGTCCTCGCCATGTGCGTCAACACACCCCCGTGCTGACGGACGGGATTCAAAACGGGATGGCGTGTACCGCGTAGTTCAGGTCCCTCTGAACTATACACTCGCTCATCTACGAAAGCTGATAGCCTATGTCTTTGATCCTGCCAGACAATTGTTCCGTACAATCTACGTCGTCCACCGAACAGGCCTTCACGCACGGTGTCATGAACCAAGGGAAAAGGATAGCTCAAACAGATCTCATTTGGTCACTTGTGTGAAGTGCAGAAACAGGTCAAAGTTGGCCAGGATGCGGTGATCGAAGAAGGACTGATGGGTCAAGCCTTCCATCACTCGTGACCCATATCGTTATCCTGCAAATCACGACACCCGCTTTCTTGACGATGAGATCGACCAGTGACGATGGAGACATTCAACTTGCCAAAGTCTGGCTCCGTCACCAAGGCCATCATCGCCTACTCGTACCTGTTACCTGTTTGTCTCCTCGTTCGCTGTCATGGTGGGTCCGGTCTCGTGGATATACCCCGCGGAAATCTTCCCCATGCGCGTCCGTGGCAAGGCCGTCTCGCTCTCACCGGCCACCAACTGGGTGTTCAACTTCGCGCTCGCGTGGGCAGTCCCGCCAGCGCGGTCACATATTGCATGGAAGACGTACTTCATCTTCGCTGCATTCAACTTTGCTACTGCCATCCACTTTATTTTCTGCACTCGAACTTCTTTACTGAGCTTAACATCTTTACTTGCGCTTGCATCGACAGAACGTATAACGTGGCAGCCCTGGGGACACATGCTTGATGTTTGCGAAATCAGATTCAGGTGCGTATCTGGGTACCAGTCACAGTATCTTTGTACAGTCTGGCAGGGATATACTACTCGGGGACAAATATTCGAACATTCTGAACGGACATTGGCACGGTGTAAAAGTACCACAGTAGACTGTTCATCCGGAGTCAGGTAAGCATCCTCGGAATTGTATTCTGATTCGAGCGATGGATCCTGCTTGCTCTGGCCCAGCGGCCAGGCCTTGCTGGTGGATGTACGACCGTATATGGGGCCCATTAGCGGCGGACGCACCAGTGGGTACGGTTCATTTAGTGGAAGTAGATATATTACCACCTTTTCCATTGCAACCGTTCAAGTTGTCTTGGATGGTTCTCGGGATCTCGAGCGGCGCTGCATGTTATGCAGGGGATAGTTTGGTTCACGAAACATGGTTGCTTCTAGGATCACCTTGTATGATGTTGTGCGGGGACATAAAACCCATCTCTGTCGGCATTGGCAGCTATGCCATCTCCAACGCATGTCCTATTATTAGAGCCTCAGACGCTCGGTGGTATGTATGTGGATGGTGATCAGTTTTGTGATTGGACGGTGGCGTGTGCTGGCTGGCAGACATGAGCTTGCACGTCGACTCATCGTTCGATGACTGCGACTGCGACACACGGCAGCCCTGCGCCCAGGCAAAAACAGTCAGCCATCGTGGTCTGCATCCAAGTGTATATCCTGCTAATCCATGCTCAAGGACTCGTTCATCCGAGCTATCATCGATCCAAAGACAGCTTCCATCATCGCTGGTAAAACTACAAAACAATAGACATGCACGAGATTCAAGTTCACGCAGACACATCTACGTCGGTGTCGACGTCTGCATCTGCGACTCCGCCAGCAGGGCCGTGGCCATCTTCGGTGTGGCACGCAATCCGTCCGTGGACACCCCACTGGACGCTTGCCGTGCGCGAAATTACGTCTGTCTCTGCGACATTCATCCTCTCCTCCGCTCTCGATAGCCGCGCTGCTGCTGCTGCGACCTCTACTTCCACTGACGGTAGAGAGGCCGAGTTGATCCATGATCGCGATCCATCCACGTCGGTGTCGTCTTTGGCGGCCCCCTCTGCCACACCGTCCACTGTTTCTGCTGTCGACATCCGCAGGCCAGTCCTCGCCGACACGGATCTAAGTGTCGTCGTGAATGGTTCCACCTGGCAACGCTTCATCATGCGCATGCATGAATCCGCAGACGAGGCGATCGTGCTAATCCATGGACTATATCCCGGACGGCAATATGATATCGACATTGCACTCGTTGGTGGGGGCGTGGTGGGCAGGCAAATGGTCGTCACTAGCGAAGGTAAGTCTGCTGATTTTTTATCGCAGATAGTGGACCTTTGACTTGTGTGTCCGTATATGCATTACAGAAGTACGTGGTACCGAAGTCGATGGAGAAAATGACGAAAATAGCCATGTTGCCGTTGAGGGGTCTATCAACACCACTGCGGCGGCGGCGTCCACGACAGCCACAGACTTGATGGCATTCGAAACACCACCCATCATCGGTGCGCTTCCGATTCAGGAGCCCTCTCCTTCGTTCTCGGTTTTCTCTGCTTCAACGACGCCCTTGACCACTAGGTCCCACTCTCCCTCACCCAGCCCAACACTATCACACACAACAATTGTACAAACACATGAAGATAGGCTTCGCACGCTCTCATCCACACTCTTAGCATTAAACGAGGAACAAGCAACGCTCCAGTCCTCGCTTAAATCTACACGGCGAGATGCTCAGAAAACGACTACAACGCTCCGGAGCGAGATAGATGTCCTCCGGCGCGCATCAGAGAAGGCGGTGGTTGCCGAGGGCAAGGCGAGACAGCGTGTCCGGGCGTTAGAGGATGCAGTGAAGCGGGCGAACGAGGGTAGGGAAGAGGTCGAGCGAGACACGGAGCGCAATGAAAGGGCGGTGCCAGCCCTGCGAGAGCGAGAGGCGTCCGCGGAGGAGGAGCTAAAGCGGATACGAGAGGAGGCGGATGGTGTCAGAGCGGAAAAGGAAAGAAAAGATGAGGAGGTGAGGAAACGGAAGGAAAGTACAAAGGCCGAATGTGCGAATTTGACGCAGAAGCTTGAACGGCTGGGCATGAAGAAGGAGAGGCTGGAGGGGTCCGTTATTCCGGACCTCGAGGCACAGCTAGCAGAAATCGAGCGCAAGATTGAGCTTACGGAGCAGGGAAGAAGGCTTCAACAAGATGGAGGTGCGATTGGGGAATCGCCGATGGGTAAGTCACAGCGACGGAGACAGTCATATGCAGGCACGATTGAGTGGCCGGGTCCAAATGCGGTTCAGAGACCTCCAGGTCAGTTATCGCCAGCACAAGTTAACCTGCCCATTCAGGCCTCTCGCCACCAACCACGGTCGCAGTCGATGTACCGTCAAGGAACAGACGGTGTATCATCTGGGTTCGGTGCTGCTGGGGGTTTGATGCACACACCCAGTGCATCGTTGTCCCACTCGACAGTACCCATGAATTCTGGAATGGGCCACTCAAACAACATGGTATTCAACCTTGCATCTTCGTCGTCGTCTTCCCTGTCGCGGTCCACAAGTGCTACAGTCACATATACCCTGTCCAGTAGCGCTACTCCTTTCGAGCCAACCCGCAGCTTCCGTTCATCCTTTCCACTATCAAGTCCGACACCGAACGTCTCCAATGGTGCGTTCTCTGTGGGTTCGGGACAGAGCGCATTTGGCCCTTCGTCCCCTGTGGTCGGAAGTCCACTCCCACCTAGTACGAGCGGTCCTGGGACAGCTTTCTTGCCTTCTTCAGCATCGTCGGTCTTCTCGAGCAACCAGTCGGGTTCTGGGATGTTACCCTCGCCTATACAACGGCCAACTCATACTGCAAACTCTAGTTCCGGTTCTGTGGGGGGTCCAACATCTGTGACTGCTCAGTTGATGAGACTGGGAAGGCCAACTATATCCAAGGTGGTAAATGAGGAGAGTGGTGCGCGAACGACGTCCGAGGGTAGATAGTGTAGGTAATTTCGTACCTACTAATAACGATACAGTGTACGACTAGAAGAACAACGTGAGGCCGGAATATTGCTACGACCTCGGGGCTTTTTGCTGTGTAGTCTCCAGTCTAGCAAGCTGATTTGCCAAGTCATTCATTCCGTCGACATGGACATTTGGTGGACTACTCGGACCCCGACGTTGCACCCTCTCTGTGTCGTTTCCAGCGCTGCCTGTGGAATCAGAGCTGACGCGATCGGGCATGAGCACCGAGCCGTCCCCCTCGAATCCTGGTGCGACCCTCCTAAGGGCCTCGCGCCGCCTTTTCTCCTTCTCGTCTTCGCGTGCACGAAGGAGCGCTTCTCGTCGGGCTGTGTGTGCTGAGTGGGTGTTCCTCCGGGACGACTCGAGCCTGAGGACGTGCGGCTCAAGCGTGAACGGATAAGCAAACTTGAGTGTGGGGATCAACTTCAGGCATGTCGGGGATGGGTACGTAGGTATTGTAACTCACATATGGCGTGACGCTGTCTGGGAGGGGATGAATATCGGGCGGTAATGTGACCTACATGAATCGTGGAGATCAGCGGAAATCTGGGTGGTGCGGCTGCGATCAGTGCGGACGTACGGGTCGAGGTACTCGCAGAGCGGGGGATTTGATGAGTGGAACGTTGGCTGCGGCAGCGTATTGGGATTGCATTGGAGTGTTAAAGGAGGAGCCAATATGACGATGTGCAACTTGACTCCCGTACCGCCGCGGTGGTATATTTGTTGCTTGTGACCAGCGATTTCCACTTGGGTCCTGCTTTCTCATCTCAGGCTCACTCACCACCATAATACGCTGGGTGCAAACACCGACGGCGGACGATCGATAACATCCTTACAGCTTGGACCCGATTGAGCTGCGCTCGATGATAACGGCGACAATCAGTCGCATGTCGTCGTGATAGTCCCACTTCGGTGTCGAATGGCATTACCAGTGTAACGAACTACTACACAGACTGCGAGCTCACTTCGAGCTGAGTCTGACACTAAGTACTACAAGGAGACAAACAGATTAGCAGAAGATCAACGTGAGTCGCTCAATTCCTCCGAAATCTGCAAAAGTGTCGAATTACGTCCTTGGAAAAAACAGAGCTGAGCTGCTAAAAGTGCTCAAAGTAGCCTCCGTTTGGTTTAGCTCTTCATCTTCATGCGTCCTAAGTAAATCGGTTCACGAGTCTCGCCACCTTTCCATAAAGCATGTCTACCAAGGATAAGCCAGGACCCCTCTCCGAGCCAGCTTCAGCCCAATCGCCACTTAGGAATTCGAAGACGACAGCCTTTGTTGTATTCCTTGTGATCCTGAGTTTGCTGGCTTGGCACATTTTCGACTATAGGGACCACGGACCTATCAACGATGTCTGCCCTCAAGTCTCTGAGTTGCTCCCAGGGAAAAATTATGAGCTTTGGGACAGCCTGAGTAACACTTACAGCACTGATTCATTCAAATTAAAGGCAATCAACTGGCTCTCAGGGGCTGTCCAGGTTCCGTGAGTCCTGCGCTGGACCCATCTGGCGCGTGTATACACTAACGAGTACACGCACTGTACAGTACAGAATCCTATGATGACTTCGGACCAGTGGGGACAGACCCGCGCTGGGAGAGGTTCCAGGCGTTCCATGATTACCTCCTCGTTGCGTTCCCCTTGGTGTATGTCTTCTTGTGGCAGTGATGCCTCGGCGCTGGCAATCTCATCGTCTGGTTTGTTTTGGCGGAAAGGCATGCTAGGCTTGGGTTGACCAAGGTCAATACCTATGGTCTCATCTTCGTCTGGAAGGGGTCGGACAGTGCGTTGAAGCCGCTTCTTTTGACCGCGCATCAAGGTTCGTTCATTCTAGCATGCATAATGAATGTATGTCTGACTCGCCTCTTTGATAGATGTGGTGCCTGTAGAGCCCGCTACAGTTGATCAATGGACCCATCCGCCTTTCTCAGGGTACTTTGATGGTATGACCTTATCTTTCTTGAGTGTTTATCTTATGTTTCCGTCAGGGGAAGTTATCTGGGGAAGGGGAAGTATTGACGACAAGAGTGGTCTGATTGGTATCATGTAAGTCTCTTGATAGGGTAGATCATGTATGGTGACAGTTCGCAGGTGTGCTATAGAGACCATGCTGGAAAACGGCTACAAGCCAACTCGAACAGTAGTTCTGGCCTTTGGATTTGATGAAGAGTCTGGCGGAGTCCATGTAGGATTAGTCTACTCCGTCTGCATACTGTCAGACCAATGATGATATATCCAGGGAGCGCAAACGTTGGGCGTTGAACTCAAAGAGATGTTCGGTGAAAACGGCTATGCCATTTTAGTCGATGAAGGATGTACGTTTTCTTTACTATTGCAAGCTTTCAACTATGAGCTAACAACGTTTTACAGGGGGCTATAGAGAACAATTTGGCCGTATCACTGCTGCAGTGGCAACTGCTGAGAAAGGGAGCATGGATGTTCGGGTGGAAGTCAAGACCCCTGGCGGACACTCTAGTTTACCTCCTCCCCATACGGTGGGTAGACTCCTGAAGACATGGACAATTGACGCTCACGCTCTGATGTACCAGAGCATTGGTATTCTTGCACAGCTCCTCGTCAAGGTGGAAGCGAATCCCTTCAAGCCTCACTTGGTGTGTCCAAATTTTCGACCTCTCGATGTCTATCACCTAAGTCAGCAGGTTCGAGGTTCACCCATGTACAAGTTTGCTCAGTGTCTGGCAGTGCATTCCCCGGGCCTCCCAAAGCGCCTTAGAAAGGACATCCTCCGTTTGAGTACTCTGATAAGGCGCTTCGCATAGCAGAAAAGCAGCTGCTCACCAATACTGGCTTCAAGGTTCGTGTCAGTACCACACAAGCGATCGACATGATACAAGGTGGTGTCAAAGTGAATGCACTCCCTGAACAAGCTTGGGCCGTCATCAACCACCGTATATCAACCGAAAGGCGTGTCATTACTACAATTCAAAGAAATGATTGTCTTACCCTTACAAACCAAGCTCTGTGGACGAAACCAAGTCCCACACCATCAATTTGCTCAGGCCTCTCGCCAATGCTTTCAACTTATCATACGTTGCATTCGGTGCTGATATTACTGATTCAAAGGCTCCTGTGTATGGCAGTCTGACATTATCGGATGCATTTGAAGTGGAGCCGCTCAAACCTGCGCCGATTACACCTACTGATGGTACTACGCCATTCGAACTTTTATCCGGGACAATCAAGGCGACGTTTAATTCCCATCGGGGAATAGAAGGGGATGATAATATCATCGTAACGCCCGGAGTGATGCCCTGTAACACTGGTGAGTATCGCCCTTCATATAGCCCATGTGCATGCACTGGAATGATGGGTACTAGATACGAGGTACTATTGGAAGCTTACGCCTCATATCTTCCGATATGGACACGTTCGAGACGGATTCCCAAATGCTGGGCTACACGCAGTCAATGAAGGTAATGTGCATTTACATTATAGGTTCGTTTGTCTGACCTTTGACTCGAATGGAGTTATTTCTGTTGACAACTTCGTGGAAATAATTCGGTTCTTTACAACTTTGATCCTGAATGCAGACGAATCAATGTTATTGTAGATATGTTAAACCATAAATGAGGGGATCTGTATCCCTAGGTAACGTTTGTACCTGCCCAACTATATCTTGGCATAACTGTTGCACGTTTCCGATTACAAATTCTCAAGAATAATTTAGTCCAACACACTCTACTCGCAAATAATCTCCGTTCGCAGGGGATTGCGGTTCCGCTTCTTGCAAGTAGGAATTCCTAGAACCACCACGAACAGCCTTTCTATTTCCCCATAGGTATCACCACCTGCTCCAATTCGAAATCGGCAGAGATCACTGAAAACAGTACATGTCATATGAATCGTAGAATTCTTGAAGGAATTCATAAACTACGTGTGTTTCTCATGAGATCCAGGAGGCACATCAGCACTGCACAACTAGCGGATATCAGGTACTTCGACCTAACTTGACAGCATCCTGAAGGTGTTCTTGCTACCACTGCGTTGGCCTTTTCTGCGGTACGTGCGACCTCTTTTGTCACTCTCGCCTATTTCACCCTGAGATTCTCCCCCACCTCGTTCCATAGTTGCACCCAATACTTCCACGCCCTTCCTCAGGTCCTTTCTCTTGGCAGGCTTGGGTGCATCCTCAACTGCAGACGACGAGGGGATGAAGCTCATTTCCAACCCCCCGTCTGCACTGAACTTCACGTTCGAAGATTTTCCTATATGTGCCTTTGGTTGTCGGGAAGAAAGACGTTGCCCGAATGATGCATTCTTGTCGCCCAGTTTTACAACAGATGCATTGGTGTGGGGGACGATGGGAACGAGGCTGACATTGGCGCCTCTTCGGCGATTTGCCTCGCGAGTTCGTGTATATTGTTGTTCGGCACGTATATTTTTCTGCCCGGGTCGCGATCGGGGGTCAAATTTAGTTAGCTCTGTGAACAGGCACGTCAAACAAAGTGACAAGATGAATAGTAAAGCATACTGACCACCAGCATCAGAACTGTCATCGCTACTCTCGCCTTCTGAGCTGTCGCTAATACCATCAGACGAAGACCTGTCACTCTCATCCTCCTCTTCCTCCACAGCGGTCTTGGATAACCCAGTTCCACGCCTCTTCTGTGCAGCTGCGGAAGGGTTGAGAAGGGCATATTCCCTGCTCTCCTCATCCACAGCAAATTCGGGATTCTCGAATAACTCTTTGAAACGAGGGTCGTTGAGAAGCGTGACTGGCGCCTCATCATGTGCCTCATCATCAACAACCATAACATCATCCTCCCCTTCATCACCCCGCTTAGCCTTCTTTTCCCGTTTCTTTTCTTCTTTCCTCTTCTCCCTTTCTGCATCCTTCCGGATCTTCTCTGCAAGTGCCTTATTAACTTTGACAGAGACACCAGCACCGTCCTTGCGAGTACGAATTCTCGTATCAGCCAGCTTCTCCATACGTTTTTTGACGAGTTTTTCGCGATGTTCCTCATATGCGAAGGGATTGACGATGACGCGTGCAGTGTCGTAAAGTTTGAGAGACACGAAGTAGCCGTGCATGTAAGGTTTGAGCGCAGGCGTTCCAATAAGACGGTCCAGACCAAGCCTATCGATGTAAATAATGGGTTATTAACAAATCTCCGCTATGAAACCAAGAACGCACGCCCGTAGTTCGTTCCGTTCGACAAACTTGTAGTCTTCGTATACATTCCGCGTACTTTGGTCTTCCATCTCCTCAGTAACATTTTCCAAAAAGGTTGCCCATCGTGGGGCAGGTCCTAGTTGGGGAATATAGTATGTTGCCATCTGGATACCTTCATTCGCTGTCAGAAGCAAACCACTGCCGGGGATGTGATGAATGTAGTTAAGATCGTTGGCCGGTGTAATAGACACAAAATTTGAGGAAGGCTGGTAATACCGTTGTTGGTGCATTGTGAGAAAATACACTGAAGCTCAAGCTTACCGTATTGCGGTCCCAGATCTTGACGACCTTTTTATCTGCGGAGAGAATCATACCATCACCTGCCATACGGCTTCCACCCTCGATCCATGTAACACTTTTCAATGGAAGTCCGTACCCCTGATCCTTGATGGCAAACGGTCGGGGAGAACGTATATCATAGAGGAGTGTATGGCCTGTTGATGTGCCCACAGCGTATGAAAGGCCGTCTGACCTTGATGCAATCGCTGTGACTGCCAAGGACTCCGAACTTGACCCTTTTTCGTCATCCACGCCAGGAAGCGCTACCTTTGCACGGCCGGTCGTGCGCGATATCCTGCCCTTCGGAAGGTTCAGCAGACCTACCCTTGATCGCGAACGTGGGTCCCAGAACTGTACGCTCGGGGAACCGTCGATACCAAGCCCTAGTAGCTGGTGTGCGGGATTAATGTCTATGCAATTAACACCAAGAATTGGGCCGCCGTCGGGGGAGTCGAGGACGATGGGGTTCAAAAATTGACCCTGTTCCAGATTCAAGCGATATATTTCGTTTCCAGAAGCAGATATTAGGGCATCGCAGGAGGGGGAATGATAGGCGAGAGAACGACCAAAGCGTGGTATGCGTGTACGGTAGTGAAACCCGCCTTGCGTATGCAACTCGATTGACCGGTCATTTTGGAGATGTATTGATTTTGTCCAGTCGTCAGAGAGGATCTATGTCTTGTCAGTTCACAGAACTCGGAGACACGATGGACCCGGTGGCAGGAAAGACTGACCCACTCACAATAAAATCAACATTTTCAGCGTCGGTATGCCTTTCAAACTTCATTGTCAACTCATCCAAGTCCCATACCCTCATCTGCGGCTTATACGTCCCAGTTGCGATCGCATGGTGGCCGTCTCTAGTTGTCTTGACCTTGACGCTAGCTTCCGGAAATTCAAAACCTTGTATGAGTTCGATCTGCCCCTCCTCTCTCTCCTTCAAAGCTCGTTTCCCCTTTGCTTTGGCGGCGCGTTTTCGGGTGAGCCAGTCGGGTATAGACGATGAAGAGCCAGCCACTGCGCCGTTGACCGTATAAACTTTGACATCACTACCTGCCACAACCATGCTGCAGAGAAACTTGGATAGCATAACTGGATGCATTGCTGCATCTAAAAAACATATCACACGTGACCAAGCCCCTGAATGCACAGCGCGGCATGATCGACTCGACAACAACGAAGGTACGAGAAAGCAATGGCAAGTACTAGAACAAATCCCACGTTGCATATTCATGGCTCCACAACATATGATATGCACCGGAATTTAGTACGTCTTTTTCTTTTCATCCACAGAAAGTCCACCTAAAAACAAGTCAGGTCACTACATTAAATAATGTGGTATTGGAGGGATGAAAATTTACCTGGTCCCATGTTGACAAGGAGAATGAGACCACCGACGATAGCTGTAGTAGTACAACGTTAGTCAAACCGTACATCGCTTTATTTGAAAAGACCTACACAACGTCTGGAAAAAGTCGTACCTACAGTAAAAGCGTTAGAAATTACTCATGTCGTGAAAGACCATGCTCACTTGAGGAAATCGCGTTGTGGGTGCGCGCTGTGTACGCTCCACCAATTGTTGATGAAGACATTGAATACGCTCAAAACAATTACCAAGAAAGTGGCAGACCATTTTGCCTTGAAGCCAACAGCTACCATGGTGCACGCAGCAAGACCAACTATAGATGCGATAAAACGTCCGATACTCCATTTTCCTTGAATCATGTATCCAAGGAAGAGGAATATCAGCAATACACGCCCAGCGAGGAGGAAACTGTAATGTACAGGGGTAAAAAGGCAGAAAATAAGATACAAGCAATGCACGTACTATTTTTTGCGATCCGTCTCACTCATTGATGGGAGACCCGCGAAGTTCTTTCTCCTGGACACCATGGTTTCACTAAACACCATGACCAGACCACCGATCACACTCAAGTTGCGCAGGAAGAAGTTGAAGTCGAAAATGAGCCCATATCCAAAGCCTTGAATAAGGACGACGGAGAAGAGTCCCAAGACGGCATATTCCGTGTAACGTCTCGACATGACTGCCGTGGAAGCTGACAACATAACCTGCACGCATTGATGTTCACTATACAAGACGGGGGAAGAATACAGGCGGCACGCACAAGAATGTTGAAGAGGAGGAAGAAATGGGAGAGGCCCCAGTAGAAATGTCTGTAACTATTTCGAAGGTCTCAGCACGCGGGGGAAATAAGAATGTTAGTCTACAATACATACGTTTGCAAGTACCACAGCTGGTCCTTCCACTGTGTAGCAATCCTCAGCGCATCCTCGTAGAAAGTCACGACAATCAAGAAGCGACCAATGCTCGGCATGTAGGGTTTCAGTGGCTGGGAGTAAATTTCGATTGCAGCCTCGACCTGTTTGCCAACCGCGCGGACCTTTTCGAGAGGGTCATCGGGGTCCGCCGCCCTGTATCCAGCGGTGGGCTGAGGATTGGAGAATCCATGGGGGTCAGCGTTGTAGCTGGCCGTCACTGGGCGTCCGATGTGGATGCGAGAGGTCATTTGGTGAGTTGGTGAATGGACACGAGGATAAGTCGGACGTGGCCAAAGGCGAGTGTGGGAAGTGGTCACGTGACATTTCATTTACTCTTGCCTGATCGTTTCCGTACTACATACATACTTGCAGCGGTGGACCAGCATGGCATCCCTAGAAGAAAAAAATTACCTCTAGTGGGTCCCCGATACCTTCCACCGCGGATATTGACTCACATATGGTGCAAGTGCCGTGCTCAATCTTCCGTCCACCGCCTCGCAGAGTGAAATAAGGGAGAGGTATAAGGCGCTGTCGGTAGTCTTTCACCCTGACAAGCAGCAAGATTTGCACGTAAAGGAATCCGCGTCCAAAAAGTTCCTGGAAATACAGAAGGCGTATGAGGGTAAGTCGACGACGATCTGCATTCTGTCCAGCAATCCCGAAGCCTGGGTGTCTTACCGCATTTCCCGTTCTTGTAGTCCTCTCTGATCCCTTCCTCCGGTGAGCCAATCTTTACTCCATTTTCGTGTCAAATGTTACGAACTCACCCCAACAGAGAGGTTTATGATTTCCTAGGTAAGGCCCCCATTCCAGCCCTAGACCTCGAGTGGTAATGGTACAATGGACATTCAGGCCTAGAAGGTTTGAATAAGCAATGGCCAGAAGAGCTGCGGTCTAAAGATAGCGAAGAAGTACGTTCAATGATAATCTGCGTGCGACCTGAGAATTTCCAACACAATCAAAATCAGATCAAGGCGGTCCTTGGGCAGTGGAACATTGATCACAGCAATGAGGTTCTGAAAAAGCTACTGCAGCCAAGAGGCAAAGTCACATGTGCGGTCAACGCCTCGTCGCTCCTTGCAAGAGACGACAAATTTAGTGGCAACTTTGTCGATCGCCTGAATGGTATTCAGCTTTCTGGTTTTGGTGTCCGCCATGGCATTCTGGTAAGATCTCTAATGGCACCGTTCATTTCCATTGGGCCGATGGTGACAACCCGCTGTCATTTTGTAGCACACTTTGAACCCCCAAACCACCATTGGAGTAACTTCTGAAGTTCATTCCGGCTCACGGGATTTTTTCTCTGGTAGGGGTGTTCTGACGGGGGCCCTACGGCATCAGTTTTCTCCTCGTTTGGTTCTAGAGGTAATTTCAATTCCTGGACGTGTTCTAGCCTCACGAATCAATGAAATTGTCACAGTTGACAGCGGCATTCCTGAGTCCACACGTCGTTACTGCCAAGACCGCGTATTCAGACCATGAAAACGTGGTGGCGGTTAAAACGACCTTTATTCCCGCGTTATGGTATTTATTCCCTCCCGTGACCACTTTTGCCTTTGCGCGTCGATTATTCCGCGATTCATTGACACAAGGATCAGCTACTTGGACATACACCCCGGATTGGCCCGGCGGAGTTCTCGAACTCAATGTCTCGTCACCTAGAGAATTCAATTCTGCGTCTGCTGGTGACTACGCGGATGCGGCGGAATCTTCGATCTTCGGTGGCCCTGGGTCAACTAGTGGCTTTGCTACTGGGGTTCAAATGTGGTCGTCCGGACTGACACTAGCTGGCCTGGACTCGTTCATCAAAGCTGAATATTCGCTATTCTTCAGCGAGCTGTCACTCCGCCTCAAAGCTTCCGCGGAAGTGGGTTTAAAAAAGGTTGCATGCATAATATCGGCAAAATGGATTGGTCAGCAAAGCGCATTCGGAACTGGAGTGGGCCTCTCGAATGAGGGGGTGATCCTAAGATTTCAGTAAGGCTGCACACTCGGCCTCTGGTCAGTCCTGACTCCATCACGTTAGGATGAAATACTTGGACCAGAAGTGGATGCTGCCAATCACCCTGACATCAGAACGCAACCTGAATCTAGCCCTCTATACGGTTTTAATCCCTTCGACGGTAGTGGTGGTCGGGTATCAGTTCTTCCTAAAACCGCGCCGCCGTGCCCAACGTACTCGGTAGCCAACTTTTTATTTCATTTGTCGATGAAGGCTGAAAAGGAGATGCAGGTACTTTGAAAAAGCTCGACGGGAATTGCACGACGAGAAGTCGGAGCTTAAGAGGGAGATCGAGAACTCCAACCTATTATTACAAGATGTTGCCAGGCGACACATGGACACTGAGCGGTCGAGAGGAGGTGAAGTGTTTGGAATACCAAATTTTCATGTCTTCACTTACGTTTGTGACAGGACTGGTCATTCTCGAAGCAGCCTACGGGCCGAGTCCGGACAAGGAGGCAGTTGGTTTGGATGTAGATGTGACCACATCCCTTGGAGCGCTTGTACACAACGGTCAACTGTACATATCGAGCAGAACACCCAAGGTAGTATTTCTTCTCCGATGGGATGGTTGTCGGCGATTTTGCACTGGGCTAATATCCTTGTAGTCAGCCATCCAAGGCTTCCTGGACCCCGCGCCATCCGCACCTAAGACGTTGCGCGTGCGGTACTTGTTTCGTGACCGTGTGCACTACGCCGAGATTCCTGACTTGTCGCCAGTGGTCCTTCCCTTGAAAGGTAAGCGCCGCCGTCCGCGCGATTGACCTTCGCTTACCTGTTCATGTGCACTGTAGACCATTTAGTAATATAATGCGACATTTCCGGCCTGCAGCACTGCGACTGCTGCTCGCCAGCTCTGCCCAAGTGTGAATCATATTGCACAGTTTAATGTTCCCTCCCCAACTCAATTGGTTTGTGCGCCACACCATGAGACAACCTCTCCTCTTCAACGCCAGCCTCAAGATTGTGGTCCTACTGGCCTCCATTGTGTAAACGGCGTATTGGCAATGACCACGTCATGTTGGAGTTATACCACCAGATGTACCTCCTCCCGTGGAGTCATCGAGTGTGACAGGGTTTTGGTGGAGGTGATCTTCGGGGATTAGTCAGCCTCCTGCGTGCACATACGACGGAGGGATTATTTGTAAATAATGTTAAATGGATTTGACGCTGCTCACCACTTGGCAAGGACGTGTGAGGGTAAACGTTCCTCAGGGGGGGTTGGCACACGCGGGAAATGACGAACTTGATTGCCATCGCGACTTTTGGGCTTAAGCCATGCATGGTAGAATAATTTACCACCCTTAAAATGGCTTACGCGTCAATATTGCGCGATATATTGAAGGTGAGTAAGGGACTGGCATCCGTGAGCTACTTGCACGCAATTGCTGCCACGCTCATGAAACCATAAGGACTGGCAGGTAATCCCCGTTGTCAACCCTGAGTGTGAGCAGTGGGTGGTGGCTGACAGCTGCTAGCTGTAGGGTAAGTCGTTCATACCTGTTGTTGGGAGTGGCTAAGAAGTACATACTAGCAGGTGACGTGCACTTGCTACAAAGTGACTAGTCAATGCCATGGTCGTTCCTGGCATTGTGATTGCGCCTGCCAAGGACTGGTTTGTGTGGCTGAAAGGGTCCGAGTCATGTATGCATGCTGCCATCCCATGCAATGTTTTGGACGCTGCGTCCGAGCTCGCCATGGCACTGCAAATCGCAGCGAGCAATGATGGCGTCAAGCACCTTCTGCCTGTACTGTCCAGTACGCCACGGAGTCTTCGGACATTGAATGCATTGAGCTCATGAACCTTCGCGGATGAAGCCGCTGCCGCATTGCGAATAATGCGAATGCCTTGCGGTGGGACTTGAAGGACTCCTCCCACACTTGCGACCACACCAGGATTCCAGGAAGGGTCCTGCAAAACCACCCTCATTTTGCCCAGATGCGGTGACCACGGAACTCTGCCACAAAAGGCAACAGTAGTCCGTAGGCATGTCTCCAGAAGGCACCTGCTGGCGGAGGTCTCCGGGTCGAAAATTAAACATTTCCCATCACTGGCCGACCCAGGTTCTTCAAGATTAGATCAGGTCCTGCGAAGCTCGCTTGCCTGCAGCAAGGCTCGTTACCGGCGGTTGGTGTCCTCGGCAAACTTGCTCTGACGTACTCGAGGGTTCTCGGCTTTTGACCAATCTGACAAGCTTGGGTGAGTTGAGATCTGGATGGACAGTGCAACACTCACGCAAGGGACACCTGGTGGCGTAGCACTATAGCTCCCAGCATGCAAACTTTCTCACTGCCAGTCCACCCCGTACACAGTGTCGCCTTTGTCGTATGTGATCGTGAGTGAACTGTGATTCGTTAGACTTAGCTGATCGATTGGAACGTTTCAGGGGGTTCCGATATAGTCAAGGTTATATTTACGTGACTGACAAAATTGCCTGTCAACTATGGTTACAATGCCGAGATCAGTGACACCTGGCACTATTAGTGCGAGGGTTAAGTAAATGGCCTCCTGTCCCGCGCTGTCTTGCAGACGAGCGGGTATGAGCTGGCACGCTCACTCCGCAGAGTGGCATTGAAAATGAACCGAATGCGAGGGTCGTTGTCCCTAGGAGGCCGAATGACTGCTGCATGCCTCGAGTCACCAAACTTTGTTGGAAGGATGTCGTCTGCGGTCCCTCCAACTTGAATCTCCATTTAGCCGAATAATAAGCGGGCCAGGCTAGGGCCGTTTGGATCAGGAATGTGTAGAGTGTTGAAATAAGAAGCACAATCACGCCGTGCCGGAACCCGTTGGCATGGAAGGACGTGTGATGGTATGGAGGTCAAAACAATAGCACAAGACAGACGCCTGGCGACCATGCCTTGTCGGGCGAGGTGGTATGGACTACCGTGCCAGCATCACCAGCAAGTACTATGTCCAGTGATTTGCGTGTTTCCCCACCGTCGACAGCACTTCTTCTTCCTTCTGACAGCCGAGAGTTGGCCGACAATGTGGCGGCGGCGACGCCACCGGTGGAAATATTAAATATCAATTTTCATTTTGAGCATAACCAGAAAGGAAATTTCCGATCACAAAAGACATCTTTTCAATCAAAACCGTGCCGTGTGGTTAACTCAATTCAAAACTTAAAAATAATTCTAAATTTCTTTTGGTCAAGTCTCCTGTTCCGCGGCCAGTCCCTTTTTCAGTCGCTAGTATGGATATATACCTCGCCACCCCTGCTGCCACTTTCCCCAATACACCTTTCTCCCCCCCCAATAGCCACCCATGCAGCAGCCCACCCTCCAGAACGTCCGTGTGCGTTCCACAAGGGATGCCCTTCAGATATTCTACGCTGTCGCTCGACATAGCCTGCCACTCATCACCCGTCGTCTCGATGCCGAAGAGCGTCGCGCTATTATCCCAGGGAACGTCTATGTCTGGGAGGAACGCAGTGCAAACTCAGAGGCCACTGGCCTGGGTATGGAACGATGGTCAGTTGTCACTCTTAGTCCAGCAGCATTCTTTAAACAGAATACCTCAGGACGGACGGCATGGGCTGGGGGCCTAGTCGAGTTCGCGATGTATGACGTGTCCCCTCAGTTTTCCTCTTACTCAGTAGTGACCTGTACTCTTCACAGGAATTCTTGTTCTACCATCAAAAGGAGTATGACTTAGGCGATGATCCAAGCAGCGCTGCCACCCCATGGGCGCAAATGATTAGGTGGGTTCCTGATTGTGTTTCTTTTTCGCACCCCCTGCGGCGCATTGATCTGATGCACTTGAACGCTTTTCTGTCACCATATCAATCATCATGTCCCTGTGCACACTGACCCTTTTTTCCGACAGCATGTACCCCTCGCCTCGCTCGCGCGCAGCAAGCGAATCTGAACGCTTAATTAAACAAACTTACAGTGTGCGGGTCTTTTTACCTGAGGACCGTCCACGCGGCATTTCAAGAAAGTGGCACCTTAGTAGGTCTCTTCTCTCACGGCTAACTCCGCCGATAAAGGAACTATCCTTGACGTATTATAGCCGCGTACTTTAGCCAACAAAAGCTTGATCGGCTCAACACAGTGGATAATATCCAGGGTGTCGGTGACGTCCCTGTTCCCGACGGATGGTTCCGCAGCGCACGGCGAGATGGAAAGTCCCGAAGAGAAGAAGATCTCCCTAAATCTGTTGTGGCTAAGCGATTATCACAAGCCCCTATGGAAGGTGTGATACCAACCACGGAGCCCGTTACCCACCCCCCCTCTCACTCTTCGGTACCCGTTTACAAGCACTTCCCCACCTCGGTCGAGGATTCCCACCTGCGTATGGCCGACGTGCCACCTGGACGCAAAATTGCATACTCGTTGCCGTCACCTGTTGAACACCCCAACAATAATAGTGCCATGGGTGTCAGGCAAACTACGTACTCGGTACCTAATGGCATGCCGTTCGGGCGACCGCAACCCCAACATCACGAAAGCCTGCCCGTGCCTAGCCCCTCTGTATACCCACCATCACCCTCCTCGACTTCGTCATCCTCGCCAGCAACGCCGAGTCCACGAATGCGCTCTTACAACTTGTCTGAGAAACTCGTTCCCCTCGAGTACCTCCAGAGTCTGCCGCACCCCCGGCGACACCCACATGACGAACAGCTGTTGCAGCGGTTCTCTTCTAGCGTTACGTTTAAATCCGTGGGGTCTTGTCGTCCGCCGGCGGGTGACTGTTCGCTCAGACATGCGTGATGATCGCGATCACATCTCGTTCTCGAATCTGGACCATTTGCATTGGGGGCAGAGCCCTCATTTCCCCCTTTTGTCATGATGATACCGCATGTGCAGATCATTCGCACTCACGTACTTCGCCATGTACATAGAACGTGGACTCTATATATATTGGGACTGTCACATTCGTAGCGGTGTATAGACTGCATTTTTATAATTCTTTGTGATTGTATACTCCGGGACAGGGATTTAAATTTATTGTTGATACGACGGTGTAGGATTTGAAATCATGGCAATTGATCGTTTGTTGGTTGTTATCTGGATCATTGCATCAAAACTGATACATGATATGACTGATATGGTCGTGGTCATTCTTGTTGACTACGCCCTCCTGACTTTGTACTAATGAATCGGACCGCAGCGCCGACAGCGAAGGACCTCAAAATTAATGAATGCTGGACGTCGCCGTCAACACCTGATCAACCCAAATACCTGAGGTCGCCCACATGCTCCGATAGCCACCGGGCACCGAGCCTGAGGCATGCATGTTAGCTGCTGTGAAAGTTAGCTGTGGCAGACGATAAACATGGTACTGACGTACTATTCTTGCAGTGATGTCTATTCAGATTGTTCCGCGGAGGACAATACTCACGCGACGGGGAAGGGGGAACAGGGTCAACGTCGATCTATTCTGATGTGGCTCCGGAGTCACGAATTGAATTGATCCTCCTTGCGACGGTGGCGCGGAAGCAGCCCGACGTCACGCCTTCAATTTCAGCGAGCGCAGGCGGATGTCCACCCGTAGTGCAACGGTGCATACCCACGAATCAAACAGTAAACAGACCTAACTTGAGCATACTGGAGGGAGAGAGTGAGAGACAAGAGTCGCCCACATTACGTTGGTGGATTCCCACAAATCATGAAACCGTAGATGGTCCCCATGGTGCTTCCAGGCAGCCTGTGTGCCTGTTTCTTCCGGCCGTTATGGCGTCCTCGGACGAGTCACTTGTCGGGGGACTTACTTGTTCAGCCTTTGCAGTCCACACTTCACCGGTGTTGATCAATGCCATGGCAACGGGTAGGTTACAGAACGTTGACCATCTTGCTTTCATGTAGTGTACACCAGTGTTGTATATGGCGTGGTTGGAAACTTGCGAGCTAACGCCTGTTCGAGATAATAGGGCAAAAGCTAAAGCTGGTCTTGGAGTCATGGAGTGGGGCTTGGCATGCTCTTTGTACTTCCGCACAACGACCATCTCTCCGACGAATGCGTATGAACAGGTTCACCATGCACAGGCACATTTGTGCGACTGAGGAAAACGGTTCAATGAGTAACTGAACTCTGGGAATCTGAGGGTCACTGATGTAGGACGCGAGCCCTCGTGAGCCTCGTGAGCATCTTCGTGGCGTACCCACGGCAGAGGTTTGCTCAAACAAGGGATGCGCTGTGATCGTTATGGCACCATTTTTCCCCGATGCTGCGAAGACACCGCCCTCTAAAAGAAAGGCAGGAGGAAATACGCTCAGGCTGAAATTACTTCCAGAATGCCGCCAACCCAGTTCAGTACAGGTTTGTGCCACCATATCACTGCCCTTACCAAATTACCGACTGATCGGTTGGGATCATATACAGATGGTCCGTCGCAGTGGTGATCACCAGAGTCCGCGGAAGCTGCTGGTCACGGAAATTGTTTGTCTGGTGAACTGTAAGAGGGTCAGACTGTCAGACCACTTAACCGTTACGCACCAAGGTCGAAGTACTGAGCAGTTAGTCCTCAGTGCCACAGACAGTACATATACTGATCATCCAGGCTAAGCCTGCCTGCTTACATGAACCCGGCGGAGGACGTCTTTCGCATTCATAGCAACAAGGCGTCTTTGTGTTCTAATAAGGTAAATCTGTCCTGCGCAGCATCCTTCTCAAGGACAACTTATCCCTTTTAATTCCCCTGGGGTCTAGTGTAGTCGCCCATAAGTTGAGTCACTTGTACGAAAGGAGCCTTTTGAGGGTTAATGCAGTTCCTCTCTTTGGGGCTGGAGTGTCCATAAACGAGAACTCCTATTTTTTTTTCCTTCTAGTGCCATGCCGTCAATGCGTAAACTTCGAGTTTGGCGGTCACCAAACACCCACCTAGTCATCGGTTTAACCCCTGTGGTGTTTGATGGTGACGTCATCAAAGTCAAAATAAGCATAAATTATTTTTGTACCAAAAATAAATAATTGTTGCGTTGCTGGACCTGCTGGACGCTACATCGTACTTACACCCACGGGCCGAGATGACACCGCGACCAATCCTACCAAACTCGACTCCGCCCACGGTTGTGGGCACAGCGCAGCAGGTTGAGCCAAAGACCCGTGGTGCCAACCGGTCTACGAAGGTAGCAGGAAAGCTCAAAGTCCTGCCCGACCAGCCAACGACTCAGGCACCAGTGTCTATGCCAATATCGAAACAGAGCAAGGTTGAGCGTCCCCCCTCTGAAGTAGAGGAAGGCCCGAGTACGACGGTAGAAACTGACGATGGCGATGATGAGGAAGAGGATGAAATAGATGACGACGAGGAGGAATTCACGGAAGTGCGACTGAGGCAGATATCACAGATCCCACAGGGTACGGCACGGAGGGACGCACTGAAGTTAACCAAGAAGAAGGCAAAGTCGCTACCAAGGGTTACAGCGTACGCGACAGCGAGGTAAGCATTTCCCTGGATATCGTTGGGATAACCACGCTGAGGCTCCTTATATAGGTCTTATCGATTAAATGAACTCACAAAGTTCTTCCATGCGCGACGTGAGGCATACCGTACGGATCCGAAGACAATTGACGACGAAGTGGTCTATACTTCTTACTCCTATGAGTTATCTGCCTCCCCAGATGCACACATGAACCCAAAACGGAGTTCCCAAACTGGAGACCTTCTCGGCGTCCCTGAGCTGAACCCACGTGTATCTTCCCAGCACGACAACCCCAGCGACGTGAAGAAGATCAAGCAGAGCAAGTTCCACGCTGTACCGACGGAGGCTGAGGTGTATGTGTTCAGCTATGGCACCGTCGTCATATGGGGGATGACAGAAGCGCAGGAGAGGCGGTTTCTATCATCCATGTAAGATTTTTCTACCTATTTACTTTTGCGTTTATGGCTAGATCTGTTGTGCACACAGTCGACGGTTCGAAGTCGACAGACTAGGTAAGTGGAGGGGGGCGTGGAAGGATTCACGGTATCACCTAACAAAGACTGAAATTATTATAGCTCCCGAAGATGTAGAGATGGAAGATCTGAACTACTACTATGCCAACTATAGTCGGTGTGTATTCTTTTCACATCTTCTGTGTAGTCCGATCAGACATTAACCGTAAAAGCATATATAACGACGTCATTACCCTTCGAAAGGGTTCGGGATACATGTACGTCCGCCTTACGCGTCTCCGTTTGTCATCCTCATGTCAGCGATTTTTAGGACGAAGCTCTCACTCTCACATGCTCTTTCCCAATCTGCCAAAATATCGCTCGTAAGGTTTCGGCCGAAAACCAATCAATGATACTCACCAACGCAATCAGTTCGAAGCACTAATTTCCTCCAAGATTGAAGAGACGAAAGATATACCTGAGATTCTTTCGGAAACTGGCAAGATCGCTATGCCACACCAAGGTACAAAGCACAATTTACTCGGTCATTTCCCCTCTGTAGCGCGCACACTCACCCTGACTCCCCTCTTACAGAAATCATGCGAAAAACAGGAGAGTTATTCATACTTCGAACAAACATTAACTCTGTGGGGTCCGTATTGGATTCACCGGTACGTGTTTATGTTGTCTTTGGCAGTTATGCGTTGACTTACGCGTGTGCACTCGCTTATCAGGAAGTCTTCTGGGTATGTATACTGTTCTCGTTGTTTACAGCTGGCTTGCCTAATGTGGCACATAGAGCTACCCTGATCTACAGCCTTTATACGATGCCGCGCGGAGTTATCTCGAGATACCCCAGCGCATCGAGCTGCTGAATACCCGGTTAGAGGTCAGTCCATTTCCCTCCTTTCCTGGCCGCCCTTGAAATTTTTTTCTCCATTTCGTTGCCGTGAACCGGTGCACATAGGTCCTGCAAGATATGCTCCAGCTTCTTAAAGAATCATCGTCGAGCAGATACGCAGAACGTCTCGAACAGATCGTTATCGCACTCATCGGCATAGAGATCGGTATGTCCAGTTTATTGGAAACGGCGTGACCAGTAGCACTGACCAACGCACGCAATGATACACATGATGCTTACCCAGTCCTTGGCATTATTACTATCATTGTTGACCTTATGGCATGAATATTTGTGAAGGGCTTAATTGGCTCGTTGGTTATCTTAT
>Ga0307518_10000861_pt1 | contig 22707 bp, 28 predicted proteins | sample 25_EM_MG_FD_203889 | JGI IMG/M metagenome (GOLD analysis project Ga0307518, IMG submission 203889) | Populus trichocarpa ectomycorrhiza microbial communities from riparian zone in the Pacific Northwest, United States - 25_EM | ecosystem: Host-associated > Plants > Roots > Unclassified | place...
GTCCTAAGAGCAGGACATAGTGGAGATCTGCAGCAATAGCGGAGAAATGATCCAGAGAAAATACGGACTCCATAGTGACTGATGAGACAAACGTCTGGATTGTGGGGGGAATATCTCTGTGGGAAATGAACGGATCCACGTCGGAACTTGACAGGCAGATAGACCACGCTCCAGGCTCTCTGACGGTATAGTCACGTGCCTGATAGCTTTGGAAACGGTGGAGCTATTCAAAATATCGGAATGCCGGCACTGGGCGCCTAAAAAATGACATTTGAGCGCTAACGTCGTTTCTTCTCTTCTTTCCTTCATTTCTCCATCAATTCTTCAGCTTCTTTGCTCGTTCTGGTATGGGAGTTGGACTGCAGAAGTGTGCATTCCTTTCTCATACCATACTGGACGTTATTCCTTCAGTTTCTTCTGCTTCTTGGTGGTTCTTGTGCGATAGATGACTGTCAGCGTCGGCAGTTGTCTCTTGCATCAGGATAGTCTTCTTGTGCGATAGATGGCTATGATGAGGCTCCATCGTGCTCATCCTTCGCATCAGGATCGTTTGATATTGACATTATCTTCCATGTTCACTGTACCAAACCTGTTTGGTGCATGACAACGGACGATCAGGAAAAGCATGACAGGATCGTGCTCGAAGTCTTAAAACGTCTATGTGATAATGACTTGTTTGTCAAACCTGAGAAGTGTCGCTTCCGCATTACTGAAGTCGACTTCCTCGGAATGATAGTCTCACATGATGGAATAAAGATGGACCCTGAAAAAGTTAATGCTATTTTGAAGTGGCCTGAGCCAACGAATGTCAAACAGGTTCGAGCATTCTTAGGCCTCAGTAACTTCTATAGACATTTTATTAAAGACTATGCAATCATGGCTAGACCATTGACGGACTTAACGTGTAAGGACGTTGTGTTCCACTTCGGTGATAAGGAACATGCTGTGTTTGAAGCCTTGAAGGCCGCCTTTACTTGTGCACCGGTACTTCAGTACCCTGACCAGGACCACGAATTCCTCCTCGAAACCGATGCATCTGAGTTCGCCATTGGGGGAGTGATATCCGTTAAGTGCGAGGACGGCGAATTCAGACCAGTAGCATACATGTCGCACTCTATGACCCCGCCAGAATGCAACTATCCTATTCACAATAAAGAAATGCTGGCCATTATAAAGGCAACAGAGGCCTGGCACCATTATCTCGAAGCCACTCCTTATGCCTTTGAGATCTACATGGACCATCATAATTTAATGTACTTCACGAAGTCGCAGAACCTCTCTAAGCGCCAAGCGCGCTGGCAAATGTGGATGACGCACTTCAACTACTCGTTAATTTATAAAAAGGGAACCCAGATGCACGTTGCAGATCCGCTTAGTAGGCGATCGGACTATTACATCTCTAGCTCCGAAGATAACAAGGATCAAACCTTGTTGAATCCCGTATCTATCAAGTCGATCGACGTTACTGATCAGACTTATGAGGAGCGCCAGTCGCTTATCACAGACTTTCATGACACACCTGTTGCTGGACATAAGGGTGTCAAAGCTACGTTTAATGTGCTCAGGAAGCACTATACCTGGAAAGGGATGAAGGAACAGATACAAACCTATGTAAAGCACTGTCAAAAGTGTCAACAATCAAAGGTTTCAAATCAGAAGACTTCTGGAAGTCTCCTCCCTCTCCCAGTCCCAGAAGGACCGTGGCTTGATGTCACCATGGACTTTACTGAGATGCCGGAATCCCTCAGTTACAATTATGTATTAGTGGTCGTCGACCGGTTCTCTAAAGAAGCAGTCTTTGTGCCATGCACTAAGGAAGAAACTGCATTGTCAACCGCCGAGTTATTTAGAGACCATGTCTGGTGTCAACATGGACTTCCTAGCACTGTGGTGTCCGACCGTGGATCGGTCTTTGCAAGCAACTTCCTGGGGGAGTTGTACAGACTCTTAGGCATAAAGCGCAAGATGTCTACTGTGTTCCACCCTCAGACTGACGGACAAATGGAGCAGTTGAACCGTGAGATTAATCAGTACCTCCGGACCTATGTCAACGATTGACAAGGCGATTGGGCCAGGTGGATCAAGATCGCCCAGTTTGTCTGGAACAATACGGTCTCAGAAGTTACCACTAATTCCCCATTTGGAATTACCCAGAGTTATTCCCCGCGCATGGGTGTAGAACCAGTGCAGACAGTAGCCCCAGTGGCTAAGGACTTTGCTGCCATATTTAACAAAGTCATTGAGTCTTCTGAAAAGGCTAAATGAAACATGAAGCTTCAGGCAGATAAGCATAGAAATCCTGCCCCAGATTATACTATCGGTCAGCGAGTCTGGCTCTCAACGGACAACCTTCATATGTTAAGTCGTGCTTCTAAGAAGCTCACGGAGAAATGGATTGGCCCCTATGAGGTCACTTGAGTAATCCTGAATGCGGTTGAGCTTAAGCTCCCGAAGACCCTTCGAATTCACCCAGTAGTGAATGTCTCTCGAGTCAAGCCCTATTTAGGTCCACTCCCTGGACAACCTGTCTCCCGGCCTGGCCCGGTACATGTCTCTGAAGAACGCGAAGAAGAATACGAAGTGGACTATATCGTGGCTTCGCGTATTTATAAATGGCAACTCCAGTATCTAGTACACTGGAAAGGATACGAGGAACATGAAAGAATGTGGGAACCCTCGTCGAATCTGAAGAGTTCTCCTCTGGTAGTCAAGCGTTTTTATAAAGAAAATCCCTCTGCTCCTTGCAGGCTTCGAATGTTACAGTCAGACTTCGACTCATTATTTACTCGGATCCCCAAGAACCTTACCATGTGTGAACCCACCTTTTGCAGTCTGGAATCCTGCACCTAAGGGGGGAGTAGTGTAACAGTCTAACTTTTTATCTTATCTAATCTGCGATTAGATGACATCTTATCTTATCGTAGTGTAGTATCTTATCTAGCGCGTCTTATCTGTAGACCTGTCTGGACCACAGCCTCGTGCTGTGCATGCTGTATCCCTTGATGTCATTAGCATAGCCTTACCACAGGATGGCAGCTGTGTTCACTGCCTTGTACAGCATACAGCCTCATGGATAGCCTCACACAGGACACGTGCAGTATAGTATATATACTGCTGCAATCCAGCACCCAGAGGCTCTCCATTCAAGCTCTCTTTGGGTTTTCGCTCTAAGATGCTTGTGATCCTATTCCTCCTCAGAGTCCTCGGTGTGGTAGTTCTTTGGGTGTTTGCCCTTAGGGTTGTCTCACCGGACCTCAGGTAGTTTCAAAGAAGCAGATCGCACAATCGGATCCACAAGTTGCTAACCCAGGAGGATATATTAACTCATATATAAGAGTCATTTTTGGATGAAACTTACTTTTCAGCCCTGCATAAATGTTCCAGGGGCAATAGTTACTGTTCCCACACCGAATTTTGCCTTCTCTTTGGGGGAAATGAAATTTTGGATGTGCCAAGTTGAAGAATTGCGGGATTCCAGAGCTGTCTTCAGGCCTCTTACAGCACAATTGAATTTTTCCTACAGGCAAACCATGAATATATCCAAAATAACTATCAGCTTGGGGAAAACATACCATGCGACCAGGAAAAAAAATGTTAGGAAGATACCACACAAGCAATTTTCCATGCCTGTCCACTATGGTGGCGGGTTTGTCGACCTTACCCAACCTAGCCATTTGGAAAAAGACTTCCAGATTTTCTTTCCGCTTAACTCCAACCTTTGTTGCCTGAGAAAATCTGTCGAAGTCCCACTCCACAGCCACTAGATCGCCAATGAATGTCATTTAGGATCCAACTGAAAATTGCTTACGAGGGTTAAGATACGCATGGGCAATCATAGCAGCACACCGGCGCAGCTCCTGTTCGGTAAATGCCTCTGGGAACTCTTCTTCCCCGGGGTTTTCATCTGATCTTGTGAGAACTGACAAGGCAGCCTCCGCCCTCATCCTGTATATCTCAGCAAGTCCCTAAGCACCGCATCAAGAGTGGAGACCAACCTGGGTTTGTCCAGTTTTTTCAGAGATATCTGGTTTCCTGAAACCAAGTGCGTGTTCAACACTGCATCACCCAGAGTCTGTTGCAGGTAGGAAAGCATCGTGCTACAAAGTTGCTGTTCAGATGCCATGGTTGGTTTAACAAAATTTCGTGATCAGACTGTTCCTGATGCAGTAACATTATATTTGTGGTTCCGTAAAGTCCCTGAGAAAAATCAGCCTAGCAGGGAACAAAGAAATCTCTAAATATAGTTTAACTTTCTATCACCGCATGCACGGCCCCCGCGCTTACTATATTTACATGACAGTGCTGACCCAAGTAGCTCCCAAGGAATATACTTGAATGCAGCCAGACTCTTTGAAGTCATTCAGGGGCCAGAATGTATAAATTGTGAAACCTACATGACCAAAAATATAGATAAAACAGCAAGGGTAGTATAATCAAGAAGGTGATCCTGCGGGTATTCAGGCTACAAAAAATGAATGGTCAGATATTCGTGATCTTTGATCTGCCCCTCAAGAGCACGGTGGATGAAGTGCAAGCTGGTCCAGGGTCGGTGTCTTGCCACTGGCCTTGATAATTGCATGCAAACTCGAGCTACAAAATAAAGATGGTCAGATACGCATGGTCTTCAATCGATGAACCAGAGATATATGCACTTTCCACCCACTCAAGAGCACGTTGTTGGCACAGGTGGGCGGACGGAGTACGAGCTTGTCTAGGGTCACTGCCTCCACCCTAATAATTGCTTTCGCACTCGAGCTATATGAAAAAAAAACAGAACGGTCAGATACGCGCAATCTGCAGGCAACAAACTAAGAGAGGTGCTCCACAGTCAGTGCCTCGCAACTAGCCTTGATAATGTGGTCCTTGGTAGTGCAGAAGCAAAGTGCAGCGGCCAGACAGTTTGGGCAGCTCAGTCTGGCAGACATCATCAGGGACAGTGGACACTAATTCAATAATTTCTGAATGATGATCGGGAGTTGAGGCCCCATTTGTGAGTCTCAGGACTGGTGTCAGGGGACGCTGACCTTGATATCGCAGCACTTGGTAAGGCAGGTGAAGGATAATGCAGCAAGTCAGGTTGGTGCAATCACACAGTCACGTGACCCAATGAAAAATTAGCACACTGTCCTACTGATTTACAAATTGATTTACAACATTGCAAGTCCAATTGTATACAGCCAATAAACAGAAGCGAAAAAAATCAGTGGCAGCCAAATTGTCAAGAGGGGGCCCTCCTCTTGGCAAGCTGGCTCCCAAACTGTAAACTATGAGAAGTATACTATTTAGGGTGTAACGCGAAGGAAGACCTGCCACTGTTGATCAGGTCAGCGATGTAATAAGGAGTGTTGGGAACTAACCCTGCTAGGATGACATGCGAGGTTTCGTTAGTCATTGTGAATGCAGATGGGAGTAATACTCAGCCTACCAAATATTTCATCCACTGCGCGGGGGTGTGATGTTGACCAATCTGCGATTGCTGGCTGGTGTTGCTGCCGACTTGAGCATTGTAATTGGGGGTAATGGGAGAAAGGGCAACACTTACCTTGTACAAAGTCAATGCATGCAGGGGTTGGGGTGTTGGACAATTCGCCACTGCTGATTGGTGTTGCTGCCAACTTGAGTGTTGTAAGAGGAGATAAGGGGAGAAAAAGAATAATACTTACCTTGCACACGGTATATCCAACATGGACACTGCTGTGGTTAACCATGTCAGCAATGCAAGGGAGAATATGCTGCTGTAGAGGCAAACCAATGGGCACCAACGACAGGAGGAGTGCACACGCACTCACGTCACCGTTGCTGGAGGGGCAAACCAACAAGCACCAGCGATGGGAGGAGTGCACATGCACTCATGTCACCATTGCTGGAGGGGCAAACCAACGAGCACCAGCGACAGGAGGAGTGCACGCACTCACATCACCGTCGCTGGAGGAGCAAACCAACAGCAACCTAAAACATATCAAAATGTTAGTAAAAAAACGAATGGAGGGGCAAACCGGCGGTCGCCAACGACAACCTAAAACATAACAAAATGTTAGTAAAAAAACAAACAGACGGCGCTGTAGAGAAAACATTAACACGAAGACAATTTCAGTACTCACACCTTTGCTCAGCAGCCATGGTCCTTTTTATTAGGCAGGACTGCAGTTCCTGCCTAATAAAAAGAGGCCATGGGTGCCTGAAATGGCTGGGTAGTTGCTTTACAGCCCAGTTGGGCCAATGACATGTAGTTAGCGAAGCAATCGCTGTAAAAGAGGCTGTGGCTTACCTTGGATATACCGTGTAAGAGAATGCAGGGTGAAAGTCCTTGCAGAGTGAAAGCGTCAACGTAGTTAAAGAAGAAAACGTTGCGCATGGAAAAACCGGTTGATAAGTCAACCAATGTGTGGCATTATTTGGCTATGATCACATGACTCACAGGTTGCATGTAAGTGGTTGCTGGCTCTGATAACTGATAGTCACACCCTCAACGAACACGACCTGTGTTATATTGAGGGTAGGTGATGGTACAGTAGTAGAGTAGTTAAAGGGTAGTTAGCTTATGTAATTAGTGCCAGCGCTACTACACTAGTATAGACCACCTAGTGGTCAGCAGTAAAGGGAGATTACTCCCTTTACATTGCGCGACTTGCTCAATCAACAAGGTTGAATTTGGCTGTGTTAAGCACAGCACGTGATCTGCATTTTGCATTTGTTTTGGGTACTACTTCTGTGAGTTGCTCACTAGGTCCTGCGTGATCCATTCTCCTTCACCATCTACTCTACAGCTTAACATCCATGACATGTACTAAGCAAACTGCTAAGAAGACCACCGGCAGCACAGCTCCCCACAGAAGGATCCCCTTGTGCCCTCAACGTCTCAGTCTCGATGCTGCATGCGATAAGGTGGTCAAGAAGAACAGCATTTGCGTGCCACCCCGCCAATGGCCCGCAGATTTGGAGGCAGGTGTCTCTGCTCGTGCCAAACAGACAATGGCTGTCAATGCTGGGCGCAAAGCATTGGTAAGTTTGCGGTTGGCTGTCATTGTGCCTGCTAACATTTGTCAGTTTTGTTTCCTATGTCAAGATGGTGGCGACCTGTATCAATGTGAAGCATGCCCACGCTCAATGTGCACGGTATGCATGCTGGTGCCGCAATTGCACCAGGAGGTTGTCAAGGATGAATCCGTCAAGTTTCAATGCGTGAGTTGTCACTGGCTCTCGAATCAATGCAAAAAAGAATTCACTCCATACATGGTAAGTATTTATATTGTTGGAATTTGACTTGAATGAATGCTCGACAGGGATTTACACAAAACAGTGTTCCTGTTCTCCCTGCCTTCTTGCCCGTGACTGGTCGTTTCGAGGTGGCCATGTGAGGGCACATTTTGTCCCCGAAGACGCTCTTTCTGCACTTTCATCTCACGCCCATTCCCACAACGTTCCACACCTCGGCGGTTCCTCAATCTCTTTCGGAGTTTTTTCCATATGGTGGCCTGGACGTGATTGACGTACCCTTCATATTGGGTACTGACGAAGGGGTTGCAGAGTATGCTTGCCATACTGCCTCGTTAGTGGGACAACTCACTGAGGATTATGTTCACGTCATTGTTGTGGTCACGGATCATACTGACGAGAACACTGGGGACCTTTTCATTGGCCCCGATGAAACTGGGTGCATGGCGTCTGCTGTTGTCAATGAAGTAAGTACCTTTTTTTTCTCTTTGCCCTACACTCCTTGAAACTGTATGTAGGTTTTTTCCGAACTGTTCACACCATTCATCAAGTTCATGCGAGGGGCGGTGGTATACATTGCTGCCTGTGGTGCACTGATCCAGAACCAGGACAGCTTCAAGTCGTTGTGCCGTGCAGTTTCCAGGTAAGTGATTTGATTGTTTTGTAGATTGTGTCATTTTTTTTGATGTCTTTCAAGGTTTCAAATTGCCCATACTCTAGCATTTGATGCCTCACGTCTACAGCCCATCAGCATCACTGAGCCCTTGATGTGATTGACTAGGTTGGTTGTTATTTATGGGTTCCCGTTCACTGAGGCCATTGAAAAGGTACTCACTGAGTCCCCTTTGCTTGGCATGCACACTGGCATAGTGCACCTGGCATGGAGAGAGTTGGCAGATGGAGTGGAGCCATTGAAGAGTTGCAAGTACATCTGGACGCACCGCGATTGCCAGCCATGGGGCCAACTGCTGCCAATCCAGTGCCCCAGTTGCAGAACAGTGCAGAAATGGCACTCGATCTACCTCGACGATGGCTCATACAAGTTTGAATGCATGTACAGTAGGTGTGGGTATCGTGGCGCTGACAGGGAGGGGTGGAAGCATCAAATTATTATACAACATCCGCAGGGGGCGGTAATGCTCCCCAAGTGCAGTGGTGGAAAGGGGGTTTGGATGAGGACCCCAATTGAACTTGGACTTGCATAGTTTTTTTTGTACTTGCACTACATCATTTGAATAGCATGTTTCTACTTGTGCAATCATTATTCACTACATGTAGTTATGAAAATTACATGATTACATTGGTTTGAAGTCTGTGAATACCGGTTCTGCGGTTCAAAAAGTCAGAGTCACATGACGCTAATCACGTGATGTTGAATTTGGTGTCGCTGGCGACAAGGGTTTTGTACTCATTGCTTCATCCATTGATCGCACACTGATAATACATACACAAATGGCTTGCTGGACCATTGTTTTTGCTAAGATTCTTGCAGATCATCAGGAAAATTACATCGCCCAAAGGGGAGATGACCAGGCTAGGGTGAAGATCATCAAGGATTGTCGAAAGGCAATTCTTGCGACTCCCCAGGCCAACCACCCTTCCATTGCACTGCCCAATGGCCTACGATCTGTGAGTACTCACATGTATCCATAGCATTTACTACGTAATTTATTATTTACTTTGCTTGACATGTAGGCCATCAGGACAGAATTTATGAAGAAACTTTCTGAGTCTGACCTCAAAGACGAAGAGGATGCTGTGGAGACTGCAGAGGCAAAAAAATGACACTCAAAAATATCTGCCACAGAGCGTGAGGCCGCCACTCGCCCACAGAAAGCTGGAGAGTATAAGAGGCCTTGGGATGCTTTCTGGGCCAGGTGTCGGCTCTTCAAGGATGAGCTCAATGATGTTGATAGGTCTTCTCGGGACCAGGCCAACAAGTCGACTTTTGGAAAGAGGACCAAGACCACACACGAATGGTTCGATGGCCTGTCCAAAGAGAAGAAGAGGGAAGCTGAGTTGGCTGCAGACAAGTGGAATTGAGAGGGGGCTCCCAAGCAACAACATGTGGTGTGCGTATTTCAACAGCAGTCAATGGCTTAAACTCACCCATGTCTATTGATGTAGCTACCGTAAAAAAAATCTCAAGCATGTGACAAATGAATTTTTGGCAATGCTCAAGTGGACGATGGGAGTCCACAGGGTGATGTTATTTGGCTATGAGAGGGGTTCGGAGGTGGCAACCAACATGTAGGTGATTTTCCTTTGCGCCAGTTTGCATGCTTAGACACTGTATGCAGCATGGAGGCCGAGCCTCCCGAATGTCAGTCAAAGCCTTTCTCAACTCACTCAAATGAAGCAAAGAATTGGGCAAGAATGGGCACTGATCTTATGCCAACCTACCTTGTGAATTGTGCTACGTGATGTTCACTATGAATCTTTCTGTACTAACAAATCTATCCAGAGTCAGATGAAAGTGGAGAGTCCTCCTCCAATGAGGAAGACGATATCCCCGAGGTTCCCTTGGACTGATTCGGCAACCCAAGGCTGCCTGACCACTTGGGCCTGAAGCTGACTTCCCAGCAGCTGCTTGTGAGGGAGATATTTAAAAAGGCCTATAGTAGGTGTTTTCTGGGATCAATTTGTCCTGTACACCAATTGTATTTCCAGTGAAATTTACAGAATCCTCAAGGGTCTCAGTCCCTTGGCTGCTGCTAGCCAAGGATCCTGAGGAGTACATTGACTTGGATTGTCTTCCTGAAGGTTTCCTCGTCTGCGATCCATCAAAGCTTATGAAAATTAATGTCAACAAACTCTGGCATCACTGGGAGCAGAGGTCCAAAATCACAACACCATCTTATGATTCATCAAGGCAAAACCTGACGATATGCCGACTGCCCCGCATGACAAGCCCAAGCGCAGGCTGCACAAAAGGCCTTATGTTGAGATTGGTGACAATTCTGACGAAGAAGACGATGACAAAGATGACAAAGAAGAAGATGGTGACGAGGGGGGCAACCACAGGACAGGCCCTGCTACTGGTAGTCCCAGTTCTGCGAAAGGCAAGCCTGGATCCATGCATAGCCCGGCCGGCAAGGGGGGCATTAAGGCTGATCCCTCAAGTCCAGCAGTCCACAAGGATGACCGGCTTGCCTTCCTTCATGGTCTCTCAGTTGACCCACACTATACTGGGTTATTGGACAGGCTATCCCATCTTCCAATCTATGTAAGTAGCATTCACAGTCAAATTACTGTCCCTACTGACATAAATTACAGGAGTCAACCCTGGAGTCACGCCCCGCACTCCCAAAGTGGGCATCCTGGACCTGGAACCATCAGTATCTTCCAAAAGAAATCCACAGGTCCAGAGATGGATTCCAGGCTGCCCTCTCACAGCTCAAAGACTTTCCCTGGAAGTCTCGCAACTATGGTACTCCGGTTGTGTTGGGACTGGGTCTCCTCATCCGCGACTGCTGGAGGGCCCAAGAGGTGGAGGAACCAGAGGATGGGGGGCAGAGGACTGCCCCCTCATATTTGTATTCGTCATTGCTTGGTGTCCAGGACTTGGAGCTTGTTCTTGTGGAGGTGGAGGTGATCAACATACAGTTGGACCAGGAGTTATCCAGCAATGCATGCCCAGGTGAGGAAAGTGGAGATGATGATGTGGCAAGTAAGCAGAAGGAGGAGGAAGAGAGGAAGAGACAGGAGGAAGAGAGGAGATGGAAGGACGAGGAGGAGCAACAGCAGAGGGAGGAGGAGAGAGAGTGAGAGGAGAATAGAAGGAAGGAGGAGCAAGAGAAACAGCGAATGGACGAGGAGGTGCATAGGCAAAGGGAGGAGGAAGCAAAGCAGGTGGAGGCGAAGAGGGTGGTGGAGGCACAGGTGAGGCAGGAGAAAGATGAAGGGAAGAAAGGAAAGGGAAAGAAGCAAAAGATGCCAACACCCTCTACCATCCAAGGTGCCTCCACTGAGTTTGATGAACTGGAATCTGATGATGGGCCTGAGACTTCGAAGCGTAGGAAGACAGCAAAGACCAATAAGGAGAGTCCGGCCAAGAATACAAGGTCCTCAGTGCATAATTGGAGGCCTGCCAAGAAACTTCATGGGTCTTTGTAAAAGTTCTCTTGCTTCCTCGTCAGTATTGTCTCCACATGCTATGTATTTGTTTAGTGCATACAATAAATGTTTTACTCCTCGGCCTATACCAGCGCTGCATAGTCAATGGTTCTCATATTGCAAAGCTTCATAATTATTGTGACTCAGGCCAAAACTGGTAATCCGACTCCGGCCAACACTGGGTCTACAATGGGAGCGAACCATTGGCCTGTCACACTGTTTCAAGGCTCAGAATTGCTATAAAGCTCTGGCTGACACCAGTCCTGTGTTGTTCATCAAAATTTGGCCTGACCCATTTTTGCAAGGGTGCTGAATTTTGTAGAACTCCGGCCAACATCAGTGATGCAATGGGAATGAACCATTGGCCTGACACACTTCTGCAAGCCTCATAATTTTGATGGACATCCAGCTCATGCCATTTGCTGCATGGTAGCCCAAAACCAGCCTGTCCCACCTGTGCAAGGTAGCAGAATTTTTGCTGAACTCAGGCTGACACCAGTTCAGCAATAGGAATGAAACCAATGATCAGCCTGACCGATATTGCAAACCTCAGAATTCCTGGCTAATACCAGTCTTGCATGGTGATTGTAGATCGGCCTGACCCATTTTTGCAAGGGTGCTGAATGTTTGTGGAACTTGGCCAACACCAGTTCTGCATTAAGAATGAACCATTGGCCTGACCCATCTTGGCAAGCCTCAGAATATTTACGAACATCTGGCCAATACCAGTCTTGCAGGGTAAATCAATATCAGCCTGTCCGACCTTTCCATCCTGCAGAATCTTTGTCAACCTGGCTGACACTGCAATGACAGTGTATCCCTTTCCCCTCAAAATGCTTATGAACCTCCAGCTGATGCTGGCCCTGCATGGTAATCCAACAATGGCCTGTCCCACTTTTACAGGGCAGCAAAACTTTTGTGGAGGTTCAGCCAACACCAGTTCTGCAATGGGAATGATCCATCAGCCTGTCCCACCTTTGCAGCACTTGCTCCATTTCTACATCCAGCTGACACCCAATCTGCCATGATTAACACCCATTGGCCTGTCCCACCTTTGCAACACTTGCCACATTTTTGGTACACCCGGCCGACACCCAATCTACCATGGTCAAGACCCATTGGCCCGTTCCCTCTTTGCAGCACTTGCCAAATCTTTTGTACATCCGGCCGACACCCAATCTGCCACATTTCACCCCATCGGCCTGTCCCACCTTTGCAGCACTTGCCACATTTTTGGTACACCTGGCCGACACCCAATTTGCCATGATTAACATCCATCGGCCTGTCCCACCTTTGCAACACTTGCTACATTTTTGATACATCCAACCAGCACCAGTCTTGCAATAATATACCAATACCGGCCCACACCAGCTTTGCGTGCATTGGCTGGTGCCAGCTAGTCCCACATTTGCAGGCAGATGTACATGTCAGATGTACCAGTTTTACAAGGGTTGGTGACTGAATCACCTGTGACCCCTCCATCATTTCAAGGGTCAATGCAACACTGGAGTGAGCCAAAAAGATGTGTTAGTGGTGAGGGGCACATGGAAATGCAGGCTCAAAACAAACTCACAATCCATATCTGTGCTAACATTATCAGTCACACCATTGGTACACTCTTTCTGCCAACAAGTCACTTTGCCATTAAATTTTGTATGCAGGAGAGCGACATATTGGTGGCAGAAGCAGGAGTAGGATTGATGCCCAATCATGCCTAATATATCATTTTCATAATCTTGAAAGAGTTCCTGATCAACCTCAGAAGCTTGACTGCAATGCAGTTGGAACAACAATCCAAGCCAATTCGTGGCCAATGCATCATACGTCAGTGGCTGCAAAGCCTGGGTCTGAAGGAAAAATAATCAAAAATAGGTTTAAATTATAAGTTAGCATATACATGCTCGTTTGGCCATGCATTGTTTGGTGAAGTTCTCGTATGAGATTGACCTGTCGGCAGGCATGTTTGATGAGGTTTGCTTTTTAGCGCCCATGCAGTGTGCCACTTTATAAGAATGAGAGGTCGGACTTCAAGCCCTTTCGGAGCTAGCAATTCTCGGAAACTGCCTTGTCTAAATGTAGATATGGGCATAACTGCCCCACATCAAACTGGTTGCCAGAGGTCATGGCTGTGTAGTATGTATGAATGATCGCAATCCTCGACAATTCAACAAATATGATCAAGATTGTATAAAGGCTATGTATGACACGCAAAGCTGTTCATGGACCCTACTGACCAAGTCCTCCAGTGGGACCAGCTGGTTGACCCGACCTCTGATTTCATTGTCTATCCCCCAGATGGCACAGAACGGCACCACCACCCATTGGTGCTGCGATGAACAGAATGACACACGCACTCTTGAACCATTTTGTGACTTTGAACGATGCCCTGCTGGTCTTTGAGTCATTCTCATCCTACTTTGTCAATTCATCGGCATCAATGGCGCCTTTTGTACTGCCAGCTAACTGGGAGCAGCCACCAGCCATGTGGATGCTTGTTCCAGGGCCGCCCACATCTGTTGAACCACTCCCATCTGCCCAAAATCACTTGTCTTTCCAAAATCCCCTGCCTGTCCATACCCCATCCCAAGATGAGCTGGCTGTGCAGCGTTTTGAAGTGATCGGTCTGAGTACGTGGTCCTTTCATTTATTAGATACAAATATAATTTCTTACTCTATCAGACAACTACGGTGAGCGACTATGCGCAATGGGGGCTCCAAATTGGGCCGCAATGTACTCGCTGATGTGGCTAATGGCCTGGAGTTCGATCAGCGTTGGGAACCCTCAGTCTGAATTGTACTTAATATATAGTGTGTTTGAACACTGGACTAAGAACGAGGTTGGCAAACCTTTGGAATATGGTATGTATATCTTACCTGTCTTATTGTGGATCTTCTCATTTTGTTATCAATGCTAGTCGATATCAATATCAATACCATCCCCACGAGAACATCCATAAGACAACCAAAGTTCTTCAAGCAACTGCAGTCCAAGCTCCAGCAGTGTTGCACCAGTTTCCGCGTGCACTGCCTCGAAAAATCATGGGGATCTCCTCACTAACCGAAGCATGTATATTGGCCTTGTTGATCCTGACATTCTTTTGGCCACAGGGTACAAGTTAGTCCTATGCAATATGACCGAGTGGAACGATTTTATCGGGTATCCTTTTTTCCACACATACTCACTGGATGGCAATGTAAGTATTGATTTGTATCCTTTATATCACTCATCGGAACCCATTTTTGTGATTAGATCATTGGCTGGTTCAGCAACATCTGATATATAAGCGCTTTGCATGCTGCTCTCTGCAATCCCGAGGATCTGTGCTACTTTGGTATCCTGGAGAAATGGCAAACTGATGAGGGACACCATCAATGGGGCGTCATCCGTAACCCCTCACTTTACAGTATTGCATTTGTCACAGCCTGCGTAAGTAATTTATTGCATTAAGATTCGTTTGTTTTCACACGCTGTAGATGGTTGAGCAGGTATCACTTCACCTCATTAGGAACTATTCTGCAGTGCATGTGGTTAACCATTCGAGCCCCACTTATTGGGGCCGGATCCAAGAAGACCTCAAACGCATGATGGAATGGTTTTGGGGGGTTTTTGAGGGTCAGATTGGAGTGAACCATGATTCTATGAAGGTCAATCTTGTCATGCAGTTACCCTACAAGATTACACATGGCCCTGAGAGTTTGAGTTTGCAGTAGGTAGTTATGCATTGTTTACTGTAGTCAAGGGTGGAGTTTATTGGTTTGTGCTTCTGTTTCACACACGAAGGACTCTAGGCTGGCATCAGCAAAACATCTGACCATATCCGATTTCATCTGACATGGTTGACTTCCCCTTCTGATGAAGCATGTCACACATCAACAAAGAACAGTAGGCAAGATATATTTATGTAACTTATAATGTGTAGTGGGCCTCAAATTGGTAGAATACTAGTGCATCAAACGGCGTCCACATGTTTGGCACTGGATCATTATGATTATGTTGTGCCATCATCTCACTGGGGGGCAGTGGCAGCATTGGCTGCCCATGTTCTAGGTGCAAATACATCATACTGCTGTCACTTTCACCAGTTGGTGGCTACCATGGGTTCACATGGTGTCATCGTCAACATTCATGTTCAGCGGTCATCTGCTGCCGATATTGATGCCTATGCGTCAATATTGAACTAGGTCCTGTGGTGAGTAATGAGTATAAGTCTGTAATAGAGCACGTCGCACCTGGCAAATTGTCACATATGCGGAGCGTACAGTGTCCTCTATGGGCTTGTTGTTCCCAGCCATGCCGGATAGCACAGACATTGGCCAGATCAATAAGGGCGAAGGACAGCCTGTTTATGGCATGTTGGAACCACCGTTGCTGCCATCTGTCATTGATACCTCCACATCCTACACAGGCCCAGCAACTGAGTTGTGCTTGTGTTTTAATCAGACAAAGTGCGGCTGTGCATGGTCTTATGAGTAAGGCTCATCTATTAGATTAAGCAAACCACCTTTGAGCCTAGATGATTAATGATGTGGAAAATGGGCAATATGGAGTTTTGAGCCATGTACTTGTAGCCATGTCTTATCACCTGAGGTCCAGAGAACTTTGAACTTTGCATCCACGTGATGGCCTTGATGCAACAAAGATCTTGTCAATGGTCCATTCACAAGTGGCCCCACTGAGTTCTAGGATTTGCTCGTCAAGTTGGCCAGGGAACAGTCGATCAACATTGGGTACATTGAAAGCTCACCACAGGGGGGGTTAGATGATTGCTCGAGAGAACGTGGACCAGCATGTGAGATTGCAAGTGTTACAGAGGGCAGTGATGTAGAAAGAGAGGAATTGAGAGAAAGAGGGAAAAGAAGAGATGTCGCGTGAGGCAGGGACCCCTATGGGGAAACGTGGTGACTGCGGGACAGAAAGGGAAATAAAGCAGCACACGGATGTCGTATTAGTAAGCTCTTCATCCTTGGACTGACATTGTTCTGCTCAAGTATCTCCTGGAGCTTGGCTCACGCCTGCTCCTTCAACATGAACTTCACACTAAGCTGAGTTGCCTTGTTACTATGCTTTGTTGACATGTTTACACTTTTCCTTCTTTAACAGGTGGGTGCTGGCACTTTCTCTGTCAGAGCTCTGCACTGACAAGCGCACCATATCACGAGCCAGGTTTTAGGACTCCAATTCAGCTTTCTGTCCATCGAGATCAAGGCCTTTGTTAACCTTGGATAAGGCGCCCCAGTTGTGTGGATCAACACCCTTTCCCTTATCAAGCATGGAAGATCCTTCAACCTTCGAGACGGTCTCAGTCAATCCGTCACTTGGTCTGCAGGTGGGTTTATTCTTCAGGGAAAGTACCCTTCTAGTATTAATCCTTTTACAGTCGCCAGGCATTATTTGCTTGTCAGCTTCCCATACGACTCGACTCAGTTCAGAGTCCATGGTTTCGACTCTCTTGCGATGCCATCCTTGACTTCTGTCCCTTACGGTTGACCGTAGTCCAGTCGTGGTCACCATCCATATTGTCCCTGTCCTTGTTCAGGGAAGGTGATGGCTCGCACATGTCATCATCACCTGGCATCCCATCTGATCCTTCGTCAAGATGGGCAACGGTCATGACTTCCAAGTGAGTGATGTTATTTACAGGCTTCAGGCCTCCTAATGTTCCTGAGTTGCTAGATATAACTGGCGAGCATCCATACTCATTGCCAGATAACACCATGAGTGACCTCACGGCCCAAGGGAAGACTTGTTAACCCAGCCCTCTGGACTGCTGACCAGCAGTATACGGTGCACAAAGGTTATGTGAAACGCATTGCTCCTCCATACATCTGGACCCAGCCAGGAGATGCATACTTTGCAGAAATTCACGCGTACAACAAACATTATGTGCATATTTTCTTTAAGAAAATGTCGTGTTGCAAGTCTGAGTGTCAATGTCAGGTTTCTTCTGTTGCTGGAGGCAGAACAGGCAGAGGGTGAAGCTGTTCTTCGAGAGCATCTGGCGATGTGGTTGCTCGCCCGCTTATGCCAAGAAGGCTACTGTCTCACCGACCTGTCAGCATTCTGGATGGATGCGCCCCAGTTTGGATGGCCTGTTGCGTGTTTCATGTGGGGACCGGGTGTGGTTTTCACAGAGCATTGATTCCAGTCAGTGATATCCCCCCTCCCTATTAGACTTGGCTGATATCATGCGCAGGAACGGTACCCAAGTGCTTGTCTCTCGCCTCAACCCATTACAAGAAGCACCTTACCATGGCAGCGTCTTGTTCACAACAGCATCTCAAATCTGCATCGCTTTCCAAGATAAGTTTGACCTTGACGATGGTCTCTGGAGGGTAGACGTAGGTCTGTCCAACATTGTATTCGACAGGATGCATGCTGCGGTTGCCTGACTTAGTCAGGACCCCTGCGCACAAGAAGAAGACTGCATGCCAGACAGACAATACATTCTACAGGGTACACAGTTATGTGACGTGCTGCTACACAGTTTTTCCCCGCAGTTGGAGTCTCTCCACGAGCCACTTCAAGCTGCTGATGATGTTGTGTATGTTCCTCACGAGATGCTGGAGCACCGCAGCCGGGAACAGCGCGACCACGGTGGTGCGTTCCAGGATGACATGTGGATCCATAGCTGGGCACAGCGGATGCACATCCAGACCCAATTCAGATGGACAGAGATCCTGCACTGGAGGGTCTAAATCTGACACAAGTCCATGTGATCGCAATGATGCTTGGTGAAAGAATCAGCCTGGTGCAAGGCGTAAGTTTGTCATTCATGACGACGCACCGCCACCTCAACTTATTCCCCCCGCCTTAGCCCCCCGGAACAGGCAAGACCAAAACTATCATCAAGGCGATCAAGCTCCTCAAGGTTTTTTTTTCTTTCTTTTCTATTGTGCTTCTTTCCTAGGAACCTTGGTAACAAGGCCATTTCCAGGTTGATTTCAAAGTGCACCATCCGATCCTCGTGTGTATGTACACAAATGTCGCTGTTGATAACCTGGTAGGAGGATTCGTGGTTGCTGGGGTGACGCCTCTGCGGGTTGGCTTTGGAACCAAAGTGAAAGCTAGCCTTGCAGAGTATTCGCTGGAATACCACCTAGACAAGCACCCGCTGAAACCCAAGGTGGACAAACTTGTTGAGGAGGAGAAGTCACTGGAGAAGCGTTGAGCACAGCAGATCAACATGGCCACCTCGACGAAGAGTCAAAGATAACTAGTATTATCACAATAACCCCACACAACCAGGACGTGGTGAGGACAACCAGCCTCACTGTAACCATCACAGATGGTGGCAGGGGAACAGCGGTATAATGATGGAACGATAAATGTTTGGTATATATATATTTATAAAGACATTTGATGAAGAAGAGAAAACGGTTATGACAGCCATGTCCTTGATGTCAATAACCATGGTGAGCACCTCCCCCCTACTGTCAGCTAACCGATGACGATGACTACCATGACTATTGTGCCACCAGCAGCACAATATCAATGACGGCCATGACTGTGACCATGCAGCAAGCAGTGCAACAACGACATTGCTGCAACAGCAACAAATGATATCGACGACTACGACTGGTGGAGCCAGCAGGAACGAGCAACAACAAAGTATTTAGAGCAGTACATATACATTGATATTGTTGACACTTATCCTTCTCCATTGATTGGCAGGTTTGCGCCGCTCAATTTCGGGCGTATTCGGTGGGTTTTGCATCTTCCTCTTGTTCCAACATTTTCTGGCTGGTCTTCAGTCATTCCTGCAATGTTGTGCAATGTGCATGTGTGTGCATACACTCGACCCATTGGTATGGTTTCCCCGGCCATTTGCATTATCTGAGCGCTGTGTGGCAGCCTCAATGGGTAAGTGTGGTAGTTTATTTTTCATTCGGTGTGTTCTAACATTTTCTGGTGTGTTTTTAGGCCCCATTCCTATGGATGGGTGGCTTGGACGACACTTGTAAGTTGTTTCTTCATTATACTTGACTTCAGCACGTACACTGACTATCTCCAGCCAGCAGTGCTACTTTGACTCGCACTGAGTCGACATTGCCACCGCTAGTCATGCTGTCCACCTCGCCAGTGCTTGCCATCCCACCCTCAATACTTGGCTCAATCACCTTGCCTGCACTCTTGACATTGGGTGAGTTTCACATTTTCTGTCTGATTCGAGGCGTTCTGACGACACCTGTTTTGTTTTCAGCTGTTTTCCTTTTGTTCCCACTGCTCTGCACCTCTGTGTGTATGTTTGACATGTCTGTATGGTTTTCCAATGCATTTGACTCATCTGGATGCCCTCTTGCAGGTAAATTTGGTGAATTCATTTTCTTTTGAGATGTTCTGATGATTTCTGGCACGTTTGTAGGCATTAGCACTTTCGTTTCAATGCCTGGGACATCTCCATGCCCAATTGACACACCCGCATGGTTCTCGATGCCATCCATCCCATCCACCCCACATCTCACACCTCCAGCATCCAGGTACGTGCCAATGTCACTTCACCCCCCAAGACACTTTTCACAAGCTTTCAGGCTCATTGACTCACTCCTTCGCCCGTTGACGCCAGCATCTGCCAACATGTTTGGGGGTGCCTGCACTGAAGGGTCATCAACAACAGTCAATGCCACCACCAGCCCAACAACAACAATGGCCTACCTACCACTAATACGACAATGATGGACAACACCAGCACCTACCACACCCTGCATTGGACAAGGCCTCGTCTGAGATATACCCAATGGTGAGTAGAATGGTGACCTTTCTATCGGCAACCTTGGCAAAGCTTTAGTATCTAACACAACACAAATAAGGGAGCATACCAGGTCCAGCAGAAAGAATGCCTCTGCCTCCGATACCATGTCCTGCAGTGGCCACATGCTGTACCCTGCTGCACATGGGCCGTGGCCATTACCCACCACGAGTTTGTCACTTGCAGCATACTTGGAACCTGGACTTCGGCGGCCTTTGCATGATAGACATTCAACTGTCGCATCGTGGCGTACAGTCTTGCCGGCGGCAGATTTTCTAATACTACCATTCTGTGCACCCTGCTCGCCATCATTGGCAATATCATCTCCACACCCATAGCCTGGCATGCGGCAAGCACACGTTCTAAATTTGCCTGGGGGCTCATGAGTGTGTTAATCAAATATAATCATTCTCCACTTACCACTTCCGTTTGTACGTTTGCATACCATTCAGCTGTGGCCAGCATCCCCTCGGGCTGTTGTTGAACCGTGTGCACCATCCGTCGAAAGTGGACTCCAATGTATTGCAATACCATGGACAGTTTGCAGGTTTCACACAGTTTGGATGTGGTATTCATGATTGATGGTGTGATGACTGATTCGCCCTAAGCCTTATAACATTCAGGTAATCAATGTTCTCACAGTCCACATGTCACATGAGGAATAATTACCACATTGTGAAACTGGGCATGTGTTGTTTCACACTGGCCAATCACCGATCAGCCTTGTTTAGCGGATCTAGCCAAGAATGGAATGTGTTGCATTGCCATTTGCAAACAGGGATGTCCGCAGGTTGCCGCACATCTCCCACTAAAACTTTTACTCCCCACATTGTCAAAAGTTGTCCTGTGTCCAATGGCCAGTGCAAATGCCGTGCCATCCAATTATACTTTGTCTGACATGATGGCATCATATATGTGGTGCCACTTCCTGAATGAAGCATTCCCAGACTTAAATTCCCCCACACCAGAAACACTTCTTTCCCTGCCGGTGGATGCAACTGTAGCCATGAACCAAATTGTATCCACCATCACACAGGCATACCATAATCAGAGTGAGCCAATTCTTGTATAGTTGAATTATCCTTCCTTGATATCCACTTCAGTTTCATGCGGCATTGACTTGATTAGGTTGTCTGAAACCCTCTGACCGATTCAATCCGGCACAAATGAGCAACAGGAGATTAGGGTCCTCCATAGACATCCTTCCTCTCTGAGTGGAACCCTTTCCTGGCCCACCATTATTCTGGGAGATGGCGACACAATTGCATTGTGGTATCTTCCCAGAGCTCTAGCTCCCTGCATCCAAGTATGGTATCATTCCACTCCCATTGTCCACTGTTGAGGCCTTTGTTTCTAGGAGCACATCACAGCATCCATCAATCCACTTGCAGATCCACTGGAAGAGAGTATTACTAACCAATCATGGCGTACAACACACCAGTATTTCAAGGATGACGTGGATATTTTCGGGTGCTTGGAATTCTCTCCAGCACAGCACATGCTTGGCCATTCTGTAAGTACCTTCTTCATTTGATGATGCACTTGTTTGATCTTCTGCTAGACCCCCAATGATATTCCGGGGGTGTCCAAGGTGTTGGCCAGTCCTACCGGCTATCAATGGAGCAAGGATATATGTCTTCCGTTGGCCATACTTTCAGGTGTTCTTTCTATTATTCATCCACCTCTATACAATGCTGGCCACCTTGCCATGGAACACTTGACTGACTGGGCCACCGACCATGATCCTGGAATGCTTGCGGCACTTTCACATTGGTCTACTGTCTTCACCAATATCTCACTAATTGTCAATCAAAGTACCCCCCTCCACAGGGACCCACACTCTTGAGCAGATTGGTATGACATGCTAGTCAGTGTCAGTAATTATGATGATTGTGCACTGGACATTCCCAGTCTTGGGATTCAGGTATTGTACAATCCCGGCACTGCTGTTGCATTTTCCGGCCAGCTCTTTTGGCATGGTGTCAATGAGGTTGACGGAGCGAGGTGCTGTTTGGTGTATTATATGAGGGATAATATTCACCATTGGGTGAGGGTGCCACGGCCTCTTGATTGGGTGACGCCAGATAATGTCCACAATGCACTGGTGGAGCGTTGAATAATTAGCTTCCTGATATGATTGTTTGTTGTACTCAAATTTAGTTCTGATGGTTTGTAGTCCCAATTTGTTGGAAGTAGTTTGTAGTGTAGATACTACCTGAAGGTGTGTTGTGCCGATGAGATGTGGGGCTGGTGTGAGTCAAAGTGTGGATTTGGGTTGGAGTAATAACCCAAACACAACACCAACAAAGGACTACGAAAAAGTGCGAGTGGTGGTTTGCCTCCGCGGTGTCCAGAGAGGATGTGCTGAGGAGGGGGAGAGGGGATCTACACCAACAGGGTGATGCAGACAGAGATGCAGGATACTCCTGAGGTACAGGAGCAATAGAAGATGAAGGGGATAGGTGTCTGGACTCTTCCTATAGCCTAGGAAGTGTCAAAGCGGGGATTGAGTTGACTGGGACTGAAGTAGCGATACTACACCTAGAGATTGGTGCAGCAGAGGGGCAAGGGGGCTCCTGACGTCCAGAAGCAATTGGAGATGAAGGATAGACAGGCTAGACTCCGCTTG
>Ga0307518_10000862_pt1 | contig 22704 bp, 29 predicted proteins | sample 25_EM_MG_FD_203889 | JGI IMG/M metagenome (GOLD analysis project Ga0307518, IMG submission 203889) | Populus trichocarpa ectomycorrhiza microbial communities from riparian zone in the Pacific Northwest, United States - 25_EM | ecosystem: Host-associated > Plants > Roots > Unclassified | place...
GGGAAGATATGTGCCAGGCAGTGCACGGGAACTCTGGGAGAGGCTGTCCTAAGAGCAGAACATAGTGGAGATCTGCAGCAATAGCGGAGAAATGATCCAGAGAAAATACGGACTCCATAGTGACTGACGAGACAAACATCTGGATTGCGGGGGGAATATCTCCGTGGGAAATGAACGGATCCACGTCGGAACTTGACAGGCAGATAGACCATGCTCTAGGCTCTCTGACGGTATAGTCACGTGCCTGATAGCTTTGGAAACGGTGGAGCTATTCAAAATATCGGAATGCTGGCACTGGGTGCCTAAAAATGACATTTGAGTGCTAACGTCGTTTCTTCTCTTCTTTCCTTCGCTTCTCCATCAATTCTTCAGCTTCTTTTCTCATTCTGGTATGGGAGTTGGACTGCAGTAGTGCGCATTCCTTTCTCATACCATATTGGATGTTATTCCTTCAGTTTCTTCTGCTTCTTGGAGGTTCTTGTGCGAGTGATGACTGTCAGCGTCGGCAGTCATCTCTTGCATCAGGATAGTCTTCTTGTGCGATAGATGGCTATGATGAGGCTCCATCGTGCTCATCCTTCGCATCAGGATCGTTTGATATTGATGTTATCTTCCATGTTCACTGTACCAAACCTGTTTGGTGCGTGACACCGATCAACGTTGCAAAGAAGGTGTGCTGAGCATCTTGTGAGGTCCCATTAATCCATCACGCATCGTGTGTTGAGGGTCTCCCGTCCTGTCTATCTGGCATTGCACGGAGGGTCCGCAGAGGGTTTTCCATCCGTCCTAAGAGGTTGCACAAAATCTTTTTATGTTTTTCTTATGTTTGCAGCTGGGTATTACTGAGGTATTTTAGAGGGTATTTTAATGTTATTTTTCCTTCCGTTCTGCACATTTTTACAACGCGTCCACGTCGCAGTTCACTCACGATGGTATACCACACACAAAGACAACTTGTATTGGGGGTATAGAGAACAATCAATGAATGTCAGACACCAATACTCAAAAGCTACAAAAGCACGACATTGAGAGCATAAAGTAAATATGTAGCAAGCAGATTCGGGTCAAAGATGAAGTGATATCGACACCCAGACAGATGCGGAAGCCTTGGCGAAACCGTTATTCACTAGTAGACACCTCCATCGCAGTGTCACTGGGATGAGAGGACGGTGGAAGTGCATGCAGGGCCATATTGGCCATGGTAACATTGGGGAGGGTGCCAGTTCGTCCGAGTGGGGGAGGGTCACTGTGAGGTTCTTCATAGCCTCCAGGAATGGTACCACTAAAATAGTAATCAGGTCTGCGAGTGACAGCGGCGTGCTGGGGGATGTAATTTGGATGTCCTGCATGATCGTTCTGCGACTGCAGCATGGTTGGTGGGACACAGGAAGCACCCTCCATGTAAGGTCCATGGTAGGGTGGTTGGTTGGATGGTGGATAAGGAGGGGGATAGGGTGCCGCCGGGTGATTGTACCACCCTCCATGCCCGTATGCATAGGGCACACCTGGCATCTGCCATTGTGGCACTCCTGGCCCAGTGAGTCGCTCAATGAACACATGTTGCTGAGATGGATGGATGGATGATTCTTGATGAGGTAAAGGATGCAGAGCCTGGTAAGGATGAGCCAGATAGGCTCCTTCGTGGCTTGGATGTACACCACCGACCATATTCAAGTGTGTGCCATGAGCTGAATGTAAGCCGGTTTCCTGTGAGCCACCAATGTTGCCTTTAATTGTGAGTGGATGTCCTTCCTCGGCAGCCAGCAACCTTGCAGACGACAGAGCCTCCCTGGATGGATTGTTGGGGAAGACCTGGGCCTGAAGGTTGAACGGTTCACTCTCATTTCCTGACTGACTTTTACCCTGTATGAGACGGGGTTTGGGAAGTTCTCCTTGACTTGCCGTCAACAGGCCGATGTGTGTTGGAGGTTCAAGTGAAGGCGGATGTAAGGCAGGTGTTACTGGTCGAGTTGCGGCATCGCTAGTGGGACCAAAGAACTCTGTGCCAGCACAGGTTGCTAGCCCAACGTCGAAAAAGAGATCAGAAGCTGGACGAGTCACTGGGCTGCTGACAGCCACTGACAGAAGGGATTGCAAGGCTGGGATTCACGAGCAATCACTAGGGATGCATGTAACGAAATTTACAGCACTTACCTCCATCCTGTTTGTCAGATTTGTTGGATGATTGTATGGCTTCATGTACGGGTGCACCAGGGGACGGACCATGTGCGGGATGAGCAGCAGAAGAGTCCAAAGAGGAAATGCAATCAGAGGTGGTAGGAACAAGGGCTGCTCTGTGATGAGGGTCAGCGGAAATGACAGGGGCATGAGTGTGCGCTGTAGTTCCAGGAATGTCAGAGTCAGTGAAGATGCAGGTGCCACTTGGGCCAACAGGAACAATAGGGAGAGCTGGCTTGTCAAAATTAATGGAGGTGACAGTGGTAGAGTCCGGAGTCAGAGTGGAAATGAGGGCCTTCGCCGAATGGGTGGACTCCTTGTGAGCATCTGGTTGAGTAGTGACTGATGGAACTGGAGCGATGAGCACCTTGGTGGACTCCTGGTGAAGGTTTGAAACCTCGGATCCAGTCTTCTGCATAGAGCTGGCAGTGACAGTGCAAGGGATAGAGTCAGGTGTATCAAGAGGGATGACCACCTTCACAGCATTGGCAGACTCCTCACGAGAGCCTGGAACATTGGAGCGAGTGCTCTTCTGCACAGGACGTTCCACTTTGCTCACGTCGCCGTCTGACGAAATATATGTTGGTGAGGATGGAATGCGGCGACCAGCCTTGGGACGGACAGCATGGGCTTTTGGAACATTGAAAGCCACTGTCTTGCTGCATTTGGATGCCTGGCCCTTCCTGTCCAAAGATGGGCCGCTATCCTTTTGCTTGGAGTCGCACACCTGAGACTCCTTCGCTTTGCGTTTGCGTGACAACAATTCTTGTTCATATTCTGAGTCAATATCTTCAGCAGCACTCTTCTCATTGGCAACCTCACCACCTTCCATATCCACATCAGCGTCGACATCTCATGATTTTTGATCGGGTTGGTAATCATCCCTGGATGACTCGGACTTGGGTGTCAGGCTATCTGAAAGGCTGATGACTCGGGATGTTGTTGTGGTCTTTGCCAATCTGAAAGGCCGACTGGGAGGGAATACACTGACGAGCTTCGTTCCAGAGGTGGTGGTAGATTTGGGGCGCTGGTTCTTGGGAACCTCTTCAACGCTGTTGGAATCATTGGTACCTGACTCTTCCCTGTCAACGTCAATTGGAGCAGCCATCTTGCTCTTAGTCTTCTTGACATGGGTAGCAGATAAATTGGGCAACCGGTTGGGTCCAAGATAGTCAACAGCAAGGTTACAGTACATATGCTTGCCCTTCGAAAGTTGAGAGTCATGTGCGGGCGGGGCACTAATGATGGCTGGGGTTTTTGAGGCGATGAGAGCCGCTAAAACTACATCAGCATCCATTCAATGAGAAAATGTGAATTTACCTTTCATGTTTGGGACGTGCCAAATATGAATCTTGTTGTCACTGGTATCCATCAGAGCAGCCACCAGCTTGACACACTCTGGACGAGTAAGGTCCGAGATACCCTTCCCGCTTCCCTTACTGTGGTGTTCTTTGCTTGGAAAGATGACATCCACTGGCCAGTTCATCAAGACCAGCGCGCTACTTGCCAGTTGACTAGGGAGAGACTTCCAGGGGAACAACTTCTGCAATGCCCATTTCAAGCCAACATTTTCTGAAAGGACCTTTAGATAGTATCACGGGAGATGCGAGGCACTTACCAATAAGCTTTCTAAGTAATTGCTTGGCTTTTTTGGGATCCAGTCGCTCGATAATTTCTATGACGTCGTCATCATCATCAGACTGGCCCTTCTTCTCATCGACAGCACGTTGCTTTCCTTTTCCTCTGTCAGCAATGGTCTCCTTGGCCATATCATCAATGCCTTTGAAGGCTTCTGACACGCTCTCTAGAGACACCTTATTACTGAATAAATCATTAGGTACTGAACCATACAAATACATAGCATGGACTTACTATATATGTGCCTTGAAATGACCGATGACCTCATCGGTATCTGCACGACACCTAGCAAGAAAAAACTATGGAGATGAATATGAGGAAAAGGGAGAGATCACATGGTGACGTACCCCTTCAGCACCCGGCGTAGTGAAAGCGTGGCCAAGGCCACCATCTTGGTTGACCACTTTACCAGCCAAAATATAGATACCCTCAATTCTGTGTGCGTTTGATAGTCCCGAAAACTAAAGCAAGAGTGCTCAATACAACTGACCAATCTGATGCACAGGAAATCCTTACCATGTGATCCAAATTCTTTGCTGTTTTGTTGAAGAACTGTTGGCGCTGTGCAACCATTGCACCTACATCTATGAGCTCCTCGGACTCCTTCCATGTCTCCAGGATGTCGACGTATTTGGGATTGTTTTGTTTGAAGAGTGTATAACACTCCTTCCTGATCTCCACAGAGGGAGTTCCCTGAACTTGCTGGTTGCCAGGGAGCCGAGCAAGTTCTGCTTGCATGTTCTTCGCGAAATATGCTGAATAAATGTTCCACAGATTTTGAGCATTTGAGCATGAGTATTGGCGGTTGTAACGGTCCTTGACCTGTTGCCAGGGCATTCCCCTACTTTCCCCAACCTTGCTGAATATTTCAGTGACTTGCTGAAAGCTCTTGTTGAACTTGTCCACAAGGTGGCCTGGAAGCCTCCCATGAGTATACATGGGGACATTATTGTGCTTGTCACGCGGCATTTGCCCATCGTCGATGTCAAGCGTTTGTTCTCGAGAGGACAGCTGCGATTTATCATCGCATTCTTGCAATGGACCAAGAGGAGCGGATGATTCCGGCAAGGAAACTGGAATGGTCTTCGCCGAACGCACAGCCTTGTAACGATTATGCAATTAGCAGATATCTGTAATAAAATAAATTGGACACCTACGTGGCTAATTGGTATTTGGACACTCTCTTCAGGCTCAAAACCCAAACTATCAAGTGCTGCAGATAAACCAGGAGGTCTTGACATCGCACACGAAAGGGTATTGAGACAGGTGACTGAGACTCCGGAGTTCTGAACGGCTCGGGCAGATGGCGCACCTGAGATGGTACCAAGAGAGGCCACTGAGGGTCCAGGCTTCTGGGCAGCTGGTGCAGATGGCGCGCCCAAGAGGATTTCCAGAGGGTCAGCTGAGGGTCCAGGCTTCTGAGTAGCTGGGACAGATGGCACGCCCGAAAGAGTATTGAGAGAGGAAACCGAGGGTCCAGGCTTGTGAATGGCTGGGGCGGATGGCACGCCAGAGAGGGTATCGAGAGGGATGACCGAGGGTTCAGGCTTTCGAGTGGCTCTCTCAGAAGGACGTGGAGTGTCATTGCCGTCAGTGACTGCAATCAGATTAATAACATCAACGCTGTTTACAAACCCAAATGGCATACCCATCTTTGTAGTCGCTGATATATCTGTCTGAACTTTGGCAGCAGTTTGGATGATAGGTTCTGAGAGGAAGGGGTTATCGTCATTGTCAGCAGTTGGGATATCCTCAATTGAGGACTTGGTCGGAGTCAAATAGCTGCGATGGAATGACGCGTCACGAACTAGACCAGTATCCTGAGTAGTTGCTTTGATCTTCTGACAGAGGAGTCACCACCGCAGGGGGGGAAGGTTTGCGGCACCCACCACTGACCTGGACAACAACAAAATCATCTTGAGTGCTTCCAGATAGCTCTGAAAACCCTGTAGCAGTATCCTCGTGTGTCAATAGAGGCAGCGAGCGATTATTTTCTGGCTTGTTGGAACCATGCATTTTTTCCTGAAAAAAAAAGATTAGATGAAGTGAGGTGTGGGATAGATGGTCCTAACCGTGTCCATGACTTTTTTTAGTTGCGCATGAATTAGTGAGCGGGGAAGAAAGATTGTGACCAACACTGGGGTGCCATTTTTATGTAGGATGACTATCAACGGGGATCTGCTGAGGATCAGAACGTGGATCTGAGGAGAAAGGTGGGCCAAAACTTACAAAGAAGTCGAGGTGACATGGATCTCCCAAGCCAAGGGGATTACCTGAGATGGTGACGGCGAAGTTCGAATTGGGAGGTTGAAGAGGGTGCCGAGAGCCTCTGGGTGTGGGTGTATGCGCGTTTGCCATATTTCTTGCCTATGGACCAACAATACTCTGTGTCGTTGGTTGGACCAAGCCTGCACGAATGTGGTCATTGTAGCTCATCAAGGTGGTCAGCAGGAAAAAGTGGCCTGTAGTGAGCCGGAAATGGGTTTGACAAGTCTGTTGCTGGGTAGCTCCGCCATGACAGCCAATCACAATTCGAATACACTTCCTACTGAAAGTAAAACAAATCTGGTGCCCCAAGCAATGGTGTGTTCATTGACAGAGAGCTCCGAAATGTTCTGTTACTCTCCCCCCATCTAATGGTACCAAAATTAGCATGAGTCACACAATATCCTATGTCAATATATGGTTGATAGCCAAGTTTCATATCACATCTTGGTCCTTTCCTTTACTTCACATGGGGCACACCCCTAAATACTTTACTCTCGATGAAAGACAGGCAGCCGTATGCAAACAGAAGGCTCTCTATGCATCTACCAAGTAATCCATATCATATATTCAAAGTTTATCAATCAACTGAAATATATTTCAGAGGAAAGCAGCTGTGGCCTGCTCAGAATCGCCGTGCATATCACAAGTGGACTGGACATCACTTAAGTAAAGATGGTATTCATATGCCCGCCACCCATCCCAGTGCTCTTTCCTTTGTCCCAGCCCTATCGCCAGCTATTATCGCTCACGCAACCGCACCTCTACCTACATCACCCTTATTTTCAGAGGCCGCACAAAGCACTGATGGTCTCGACGAATTGGAACTCCCTAGATGGGAGGAGGAGCCTCCATACACAGACACTGAGCCGGATTCAACACCACAAAAGGAACAATTCACTTGCAACTTGTTTGATGTCATGCTTGGGTGACGTGTAAGGTTAGCAAAGGAAGCGAAGGCACAGTGAAGGAGACATCTGGAAAGTGGTGACCATGTGACGATCCTCATGGAACTGGTGTCTACTATAACGGAGCAGTTGGTGAGGTGGTCTGATGTTTATGATAAGGTCGAGGATTGTTTGTCAGGAGGCCACAAAGATCAAATGGCAATGTGCTGGTTGCAATGGCAGGCTAGAGACATCTACATCATGGTATGTGAGGCCTTGGAATTGGAGCAAGGTGGGAATCCATACAAAAACAACTCAATGTAGTTACATGTCTGGTACTGGTATGCTAAGAATAAGGGATTGAAGATAGTGACGGAATCCACGCATATCACCCTTGCGCAGATTGGTGATATCATAGCCGCATAACACTGCTGCAATCTGAGCTAAGACCCAGAGGCCGCAGTCATACCCATTTGACTGTAAAGGTTCAAGCTGTAATGACTTCACTGAATGTTCATTTTCACATAAATGCTGTTGTACTTACTACGATTGGATGTGCAGACCAGCATCCCAAATCATTTCAAGGTATCCTGAGCCTATTTGAGGCGATCAGAGATAGGCGGGCAATAAGCTGAATGATATCCTGTGAATAGTCAGCAAGCACAGTGGAGAGAAGTATCAAAATACCTTTATGTCACATTTCCAGGGCTTTTGCTCGGCAAGGCTGTCAAAAAGAAGGAGTTGTTTTGAAGAGAATTTGATGATGCAGATGACCCAATGTCCAACTGGGGACGGATGATGGATGGGTAGTATCCATACACATTTTTCCCAGTAGTGAGTCCACGCAATGTTGTGCCACAAAACATTGTCGTCAGCATGGTATCGGATGCGAGGGAGATCGTGAGTTGACAGAATTGCACATTGCACAGTATTCAAGGACAAAAATTGTGAATAAAGAAGGGCAGAACAATTGTTGATACAAATGTTGTTGAGCTGAGTGGTTGGGGAAGCAAGGCATTCATAATTGTCTGCCTCAAATGTCAGATGAGGGAATCCATCCTGGGCTTGTCGGATGCGCCTTGCGAAGATGTTGCAGATAGCAAAGACGTTGCTGTTGATGGTGATCGTATCAATACCGAGAGTCTGGGAAATGGTGTTACGGCACAAAACGTAGTATATTCACATGGAACTTACGAAGGGGAGCCACCAGATCAGATCTACACTATGTGTATTCTTCTCTTCTTCTTCTTCTGCAGCATTGCACAGGCCGTCATCCTTAGCGCTGGAAGGTGCTTCTGTATCCTCGAGAATATCAGCCAAAGCGATTTGATCCGGATCCACAACATGGTCTCCTGGATCAATATCCGCCAGCGGTGATCCATCGTCCGATATATCGGAAAGAACTGGAGGGAGCCATCGAAACTCAAGTGGAGCGGGGGAACCAGCGAGGGAAGTGGCAATGGTCACAGCTGTGCATGCCTGACTTGCGTAACAGATGGCTGAGGCCAGTGGAGTTGGCCACCTTTCCTGGAGCTTCGTCAACGATTCGCGATGTTGCTGAAGAACCAAAGAATACATAGAATCTAAATAGCATTAGTGACAGACAGTGATAAATTGTGCTTGGACTTACTTTCTGGCTGACGCATTGCGAGTTCAATGGCACATAGCTCACGGCCGAACCACCGGCACATGTTGTCAGCCTCGGTGCCAAGACGGCGCTGTTCTTCATGACACTGATCAGTTTTGAGAACCGCTCTAATACCTTCCCTCACGTCAACGTCTTCGAGCCATTGCGGGATTTCTCTGGCGGAAGGAGAGATCCAAACATCTTCTAGAAGTGTTTGATCATTCCGAAGTTCAGCCAGCTTCATTGGAAGCAGTGAAGGAAGAGGAATGCCGGATGACATGTCATACAGCTCAGCGAGACGTTCACAGTACGAGTTGAATTTGTGGATGGTGGACATAAGAGCAGGCTGGCACTTTGTGATCGCTTTGCAGGTTTGTTGATGGAGTTTCATGCCTACATAGAGAAAAAAGCTAGGCCATTGTAAGAAATTGGAAAATGAATGCACACACCCAAGGCTTTCTGTTTCCCTCCTACAGCGCGATCAAGCTTGTCCCATTCAAAGAAGCTGCCAATTGCTCGCTTCTGAATGTTGATCTTGAGATCGCGTGCCAATAAGAGGGTTCACACAAACTCCAGGCCAACTCCATGGAGTTCCAGAAACCTGTCATGGATATTGAGCAAAGCGTACAGTAAATCTACCTTGTTTAAGAGCCGCTCATGGCTGCATTCCAAGCTCCCAAGCGCCTTGAGGGTGTCCTGCATAGCATCCTTCTGAATCAAGGTGCATGCAGCTTGCAGCGCGCTGTTAGAGGATTCTAAGTCCGCCTGTAGCACGAGAACAGTGTCCAGTTCTTTTTTCAAGCGAGCTGGAGCGTCTAAAGATGAAAGGTAATAAGGAACTTGAATAAAAAAAGAAGCATCCGAAACTTACGAGCATGTACAGAAAGCTGTGCGCTACGCTGATGGGACCATTGTTCCCACAACTCCAGAACCTCAATCCCACACACGTCAACGATGTTCCATGCGTCTGTACCTTGATTGGCAATTCCTTTTTTGAGCCGGCGTCAAATCCAATCTCCAAGGTCACTTTGCATCTCCAGTCCTATTGCACCGGCATGACAGTCAATCAACCAGATCTGGCGCTGACACTAAAACAAGTAGTTTGAGTTCTGTGTTAGTGATTACAATGAAACATACATACCGAAGAGGCACGCTCAATGCCAATAAGTTTGGTGAAGCGAGACCAAAGATGTTCCGTCCCCTCTCCATCCGAAAGACCCAGTCCTTGAACAATATGTGGATTGTATATGAGCTGACAAGCCCATTCATGTCCATAAGCGTGCATGGCAGTTGTTGCAAAGCAGATGCGAGAAACGATGTCGTCAGGAAGAATGTCATACTTGGATGAAATCAGCATTGAGAGAGTCAAAATACAATTTGACTTACCTTTTGTAAAGATCGTGCAAGAACACAACCGATGTCGTACAATGCAACAACTGTGGCTGTAGATGGCAGGAGGGAGAAGAAGTGTTTGAGAAGCGCAACACTATATTTTTGCTGCTCACCGGGGGTGTCAATGTTTGCAAAAAAAAAGGGGGATGTCATGATGGCAGATCAGCACCATGATGCCAGTGTTGTCAAAGCAGTCCATTGCAGCCTTTTGTTTGTTGCCATCTGCTGCTTCATATGATGCTTTGCATTGATCAATGGCTTCGTCTGGCACTGTGACATGCTGTTGCCTGGGTGCCCGCTTATGTGCTCGTTCAATCCGGTGTCCAACCATGTCAACTTGAGCCTTGGAAATGAAATATACAGGGTTGTAGAATGGGGGACAGCTGCCTGCTGAGCATCGATGATGATGGTGGAAATTGCTGTCAGTAGCGACATGAAGATCACCACCCTCGCTTAATGGCCACCCGAACATGCTACCTGCAAAGCAGGCAGGGCATCTCTGGACAAGAATTGATGCGCATGAACCCAGCAACAGTGGAGACTGGTGGATAGTAGATGGTGAGGGAGGTGATGGTGTTTGCTCAGCAGATCGGGCAGGATCGAGATGCTCTGACACCGTTTGGCGACAATGTTCAATGATATGTCCTACATGGCACTCAACATGCACTTGCAAAACATCAAACCATTGTACTGCCTGGCTGATACTGTGACGAAATGGTTCGAGGACAACACCACCCTGTTTACCATACTTGTAAACCACAGTAGTAAATGGCGAGTTGAATACATACCTCTTGGGTGGTCAATCGGAAACCTCAGCGCTCATAATGGGTATTGAGCGCAGAGGCGAGAGTGTTGATGGAATCACATGAGGATTCAAATAGCGCGCGATAGAATCCAAGCAGATCGACTGAAATGGCTATGCATGGTTGAGAAGGAGCAGTGGGGAAGAGACCTGAATGCAGGAGTAGCTGGGGAAGTGACTTGCACATGCAGCTTAGAACTGTAACAGTAGCAAAACCTGGAAAAATATCAATGTCTGCACAGGGATACAAGTGACTGGCACACGGTCAAAATATAGGCAGAGGAGGGAAGAGCGCTTCGGTTCACAGCATCCATGGCAGTCGGCAAGCGGCGTATCATGACCTACCAGTGGTTTGCCTATGGTTTCTGACATATACTGGAGATACAACTCGACAACAGTAGGAATGACTGCTGTCCAGCTGTCATACAGCCAGCCAATGGCCACATTTGGCACAGAAGGGTCAGGAACTTGTTTGAAAGAGGGTTCATCAGTGGGGAGTTGGATAGCGGGGACGTCAATCAATATGTCTACATCAATGTCTTCTGGGGGAGGGGTGCTCATAGCAGATGGCAGGGATGAAGATGACTCGTGATTCAGAAGCTCGTTCAGGTGTTCAAGGAGACGTTGCTGTTTGGCAAGTTGACCTAGAATAATGATGTTTGTTTGTGTTTTTTTTTTCTGCCTCCTTTTCTGTGGACTCAAGAAGTGGTGGCCCATGCCAAAGCTTGTGCTGTGCAAAGCACGGCGAGTCCCAGGAGGGGGATGCATGTTACCGCAGAGAAAATGAAGAGAAGAAAAACACACCATAATGTGTGAGATACTCCTGAAAGCACGTCCAAGTGCAGACAGACCCCTAGAAGGACGGTTGTCAGAAGAAACATGGAGGAGGTCCAGTGAAAATGGAAGCAGGAGGGTTGGGAGCACATGCGACGCTCTCGAGACAGCAGGATGAGGGTTAAGAACGAATGCGATGCTCTCAAAGCGGTGGAATGCATCAGCAAAACAGCCTTTTTTGACTACAGATACTACAGTTCACACGCCATGTGTGCAAATCTGTACAGTCTGTACAGACTCAACCAACTCTGCACAGCCTGTCCAGACTCAACCAGCTCTGTACAAATTCCTGTAGATACTTCACTATAAACAGATGATTGTAACACTAAATTCAACAGAGCTTACAGGGCCCCAGAAGCAAACAAAGCTACGATCAAATAGTCCAAGCATTGTGGCAGTGACAATGAAACATCCTTTGAACAATTAAGACAACTGCCACATATAACTAAAAACTACGAAGGACAGGTGTAATACAGAATTCTCCACCATCGGGGCTATAGCCACTACGCCTCACAACCATCCGTACTTGCCCAACGTGCAACTCTGCAGCTGCCAGTTTTGATTTTGCCTTCTCGACTTGCAAATGACTGTATTGCAGCTGTAGTGCATTACGGCGGACCAGTTGATCCGCGAGCGATTTCTCGATGTGTCAGATTTTGCAGTTGCTAATAGCAGTTTCCAGGAGTAAATGAGCCTCAACCAGATTGTCTGGGGTCGAGATCATTGATGATCCATGCACATCCGTCTGCATGCTGATGAGGTGGAGTCCAGGAATGCAAAATTGCACTACTTACGAGTTCACATCTCAGGCTGGGCGACTCCTCTTGCTTCGGGAGGGTGCCTTCAGGAGTGAACAGTGATGGGCGCTCAGAAGGATTGAGAGGAGAGTCGGAGAATACAAGCCCTGTTGTTGGTGACCTGCCGGAGAAGGACTGGAAGGCTGGCGAATGGGGTGCAGAAGAGCTGGGAGCTGAGCTTTCACGACTCATAAGATTACTGGAGGGTACAATGACGAATATTTGGACAAAGTGCTAAGTTTGTCCTTGTGGACACCCACACTTGGCTAAACGTGCGATTTCTTTATTAGTAAGTGCTCACTTTGTCCCATTCCTACTACCATGCCCAAGGCGAAGCAGAGGCTTCATCAAGCGCAGAAAATATTGTTCTGTCCCGATTGTGGGAAGAGGTTTTCAAATGAGACATGGGTTCTGCAGCACATGAATCAGCCCTCAAACACATGTGGTTCCTGGATGAATGATTTATCACGCTTGTGCTTCCAACGCCGTGTACCAGCTGCCCCCAATGGCACAGGACCTCACCCTCACGCTGAGTTCCAGTATCATCCTGGACCTGATCCATACGGAAACGATGCCATTGACGATGCGGGTGGATTCGGAGCGAACGAAGATGCTGCATACAGCCCAATCGATGAGTATTGAGACCATACTTCTATGCCGGTTGTTGACAGCCACCCAAATACTCCTTCAATTTATCCAGGGGGGACTACATTTATGGATCAGTTCATCAATGACCAACATGCAACCCATCAGAAGGAAAATTTATATTACCCTTTTGCGTCAAGGGTAGACTGGCAACTGGCATCGTGGCTGCTACGCTCACGTCTGAGCATGGCTGCCATTGACGAATTCTTATCCTTGCAACTGGTATGTTTAGGATCAGCTCGATTGATTGAAACTAACTTATTTGTCAGATCCAACAGCTGCCCATCTCTTTTCGATCGGCCAAGGAGTTACGTCTTCGTGCTGAAATGTTACCATCTGGTCCCCGCTGGAAATCACACACTCTTCATCCTCAGATCGCAACAAAATGCAAAGTCATCCTCTACTATCGTGATCCAGTGGAGTGTATTCAGACTTTGCTCAGTCATCCCCTGTTCGCACCCCATATCTCTTTCGTCCCACAAAAGGTTTGGTCGTCTTCTGCATGGGCAGTTCGTATATACCAGGAGTGGTTATCAGGTGACCATGCCTGGAACTTACAAGTAAGCTCGTCATTCCCCAGAAATTCACGGTTTTTTTTTGACTTGACAAAGGATCAGATACCAAATGGTGCAACGTTAGTCGGAGTTGTGCTATCTTCTGACAAGACAAACATCTCGGTGATGACTGGGAATAGGATGGCGCACCCGTTGCTCCTCAGCCTGGCCAACATCGATTCTGCCATCCGGTGTAAAGGCTCGTTACATGTACATGTCCTCCTCATGCTTTTACCAGTCACGTCCTTCATCCACAAGAAAACACGTGTTTGCAGTCTGTTATCCGATCGTCTTGTCCATGAGTGTTTAGATTTGGTACTGAATCCCCTCAAAATTGCTGCCAAGGTTGGGATTATGATGAGCGATCCTGTTGGCAATTTGCGTTACTGTTTCACCCCCCTGGTTGCATATATTGCCGACACACCTGAACAGTGCTTACTGGCATGTATTAGCCCCAAGGCCTTGCCGGTGTCTATCCCCCACGCACTCCTGCAAGAACTCTTGAAGACATCGAACAAGTCTGCTTGGCGACCGATCCGGATGACCTCGAGGCTTTTCTCAAGATTATTAAGCACTACCGCCTCAATGGTGTGCACAGGCCATTTTGGAGGAATTGGGCGCTTTCTGACCCTTCGATCTTCTTTACACCAGAGGTCCTACACCTTTTCCACCTTTTGTTCTGGGACCATGACTTGCAGTGGTGCATCAATATTCTCGGGCCAGCCGAGATCGACTACCGATTTTCTCTGGTCCAGACAGCGGTCGGCTACCGCTTGTTCGATGAGGGTGTATCAAACCTTAAGCAGGTGACAGGCTGTGATCACCGTGCCACACAGAGGTATATCATTGCAGTCATTGCGGGCGGTGTACCCCCAAAGTTTCTGGCCGCCATCTGTACCCTTCTTGATTTCCGTTACTTCGCTCAGATGCCCTGTTTTGATCATGATGCCTTGGCGAAAGTTGAAGGATCTTTACGTGCATTCCATGATTACAAACTGGCCATTCTCACTGCTGGTGTGTGTCAGGGCTCCAAAGGTCCTCTTGATCACTGGGAAATCCCCAAGCTCGAGCTCCTGCAACACGTCGCATGATCTATTCGCACCTCTGGAGCTGTCATCCAATGGACGGCTGATGTTACAGAACATGCACATGTTACCAAGATCAAGCAACCCGCTCGCTCTGGAAATAACCAGGACTATTACTCACAGATCACTCGACACCTTGATCGCAGGGAGAAATGTTCTCGGTTCGACCTCGCCACACATCTCGTATCTATTGAAGAGGGAGGATCTTTGGAAGAGGACCAAGAAGATCAAGAGGACCGAGAGCTCGAGCATGAGCCTGACTTGGAAGCACTCCATATTTTTCCCACTTGAAAAATCGTCAACTATTTCGAAAGTGCCAAAACGCTGGCTAGTGGTGTCGTTCCCGACACCGCACGCCCCTACAGAATCCTCGCCTCTTCCATGACCGCATTCCGCCTGGCTGTCAAGCCATCATTAAGGGTCTCGACTGATGAAGCTGCAGACATGTATGGTTTACCAGACCTACGGTCAGCCATCACTGATTATTTTTCACATGCTGATCGTTCAGTCGAAATAACCAATCTCCCTACTGAGAAGATGCAGGTTTGGTTCAAAGTTCAAGTCCAGCTGCCGAATTATCATGACCCACAGTTGCTTGAGCCGCCCCAAAGCCTCCTTGCCTCGCCTCCCTCGGCACGAGTCCCAATCGGATGGTATGATTTCGCCATCATTAGCCAAAGTGACGAAAGTGATTGGCCTTCAAACGGGCTCAGAGGTGTGTTGTGCATGCGGCAAGACATCTTAATCATATTGTTCACCACCTTTCAGGGCATGAAGTAGTACAAGTCCGCCTCATTTTTTGCCTTCTTCGGAGTGACACTTTCCTCGCATATGTTCAACGCTTTAACGCCACATCCCCTCCTCCTTCGTGTGATTCCACTGATGGTGCTGCTGGTATGCACATTTTGAAACGTGTGATCAGGAGGAATGGCAGCCGAGTTGGATATATCATTCTGTTGCACCACATTCGTTCGCCAGCACATCTCATTCCGCGTTTTGGGAGAGAGGCGAATCCTCGTCTAACACGCCACACGTGCAATGAACTATCAAATGAATTTTGGCTCAACAAATATTGGAACAAGCAGTGTTTTTACGCATTATCACTTAGTTCCTAGTCACCGTTCCTAATCATTGCTTTGTGTTTTTGTTACTTCCCTTTTATGCCATGTAAATAATTGTTGAATGTTGATTGATTGATATTCTTGTCTTAACATGTCTCCCAACATGTCTGTGTACCATGCAGCAACACAAAACACACCTCTAAAATTCAGAACCAACTCTGTTCCGAGCTCTGGAAAGGTTTTCAAGAGAGAGAACGTCAACCAAGAACTCCTGGCTGAACTGGAAGATGCCACTCTGGAGGAAGAAGGTCTCATCGTCAGTCGTAACCCTGCTCATTATATCTTGCATCAATGCCACAGCGTATCAAAACATCTTCTGCAAGCGAAGGGCTCGCTGCTTAAGATCACATCGCTAACGCTCATAAACGAGAGTCTTTACCGCAAAAACTGCTGGGAGCCACTGGTAATACCTCATTTCCTTAGGTCTACTGGCGAATCGCAGCCTCGGCGAGGTCACTCAGGGTCTAGACGTGAAACTATCCGTAGGCTCATCCCCAAGACTTCGCAGGAGGAGATTATCGAAGGAACCTTCCTGCCTACCGCTGGTGACGAGGAAAGTGGCGTTGCAAAGTGGTTGAATAAAGTTACATGAGCCCTACTGGCTCTTTGCCCTAGTACTAGCCCTGCTGTCACTGCGACAGCCACCTCTGGCAGGGTAACGCGTTCCAGTGCCGCCAAATTGGTTGCGATACCTCCACGTTCTTGGTCCTGGGAGACATCGCGCAAACCCATCCCTGATGGCCCAATGTCATTGAAGCCAGACCTGATCCTGCAGGAGACTTCTGATTCTCTTGCTTTTGGACCTCAGCAAGAGTTCTCTTGGAAGGGAGTCATTTCTTTTATGGAGCTCACATCTTTATCATACTCTTGATCTTCTGATATATGGACCATGCACAACAGTGTCATGTGGAAAGCATATGCGATTTTTTCATCCCAACCTGGTTGTCGGTTCTTATTTGTGCTGTCCATTGCAAACCAAGAATTCCATGTCCATATGTTCGATCGCTCCGGAGTCGTCCATTCACGTCCCTACGACATACATTGATCCCCCTGCCCACTACTGTGCATGCTCGCTATGCTCGCGTTCGGTGACCCTCAAGACATTGGATACGATCCCACGTTCACCTTTTCCCCAGTCATTCCCCAATCTCTTTTAGCCACTCAGAAGTTGAAGGAGCCCAACCTTGGCACAATCCAAGTTGACTCGTTGGAATACACCATCATCCATCAAATTTTCTTCAGCTGCCTAATCCATGGTCGAGGTACATCGTGCTGGCATGTCCGTTATCAGGGGAAAGACTACGTGATCAAGGATTCATGGGTCCATGATAGTAGGGCTACCCGTGAGGAGAGCATTCTCCGGCCAATCCAGGGAATGGTAGGGGTTCCCGAGCTCGTTTCTGCCTGGACCGTTAAGATTGGGGGCACGGATGATAAAACAGATATACGCCGCTTTCCCCTTCCGTATTCTGGCGAGGTTCGGATCCATCGCCAGCTTCTTATGAAACTGGTCACTATTCCCATATCCGAATTCGAATCTGTCCGGGAGCTCCTCAGCATCTTCATAGACATCCTTGACGGTACATCAGAGTGGCTAAGTTGCTCATTCGCCAATCTAACAATGCACACAGTTCACCAGAGGCTCGTTGTAGAATTCAACATTCTCCACCGTGATATCAGCGTTAACAACATCATGATGTACGATTCGGTCAAGGAAGATAACAAGGCCAAAGCATCTTGTGGTGCAAAACTCCCCCATAATGACAATGAAACACCCCCCCCCGGATAATGATGGGGCCTATACTCATTCAGATGTTCCTAGCGATGGTACCGCAACTTACAGCAACATGGGGGATGAAATACGCGAGCAGCAGCTCGCTAGGTGGGATCAAGAAAGGCGCAATATGATCCAGGACGGCGACGTGCGTGGCGGCCTTCTTATTGACTTTGACTATGCGACTCTTCTTGATCAGAGTCTGCCCGTGGTTCCTGGTGACCGCACTGTGAGTTCTTCCCCCTCATTTGCATATGTTGCTCATCATCTTTCAGGGTACAATACCATTCATGTCATCCAAGATTCTTTCTAACTTTAAGAAAGACACAGCCATACATACCGCCAACGATGACATAGAATTGCTCATTTACGTCCTTGTTTGGACCTGCGTCCTTTATGCTGGGCCATGTACCGTTCGTCAAGACAAGCAAATTACCGAGACCGCCTTGAAGCCCTGGGTTACGGTGTGCAGTCCCAATGATGCAGTGAGCCTTGGGGTCCTCAAAAGCGGGCTGAGATATCAGCCAAGCATTGTAACCGACAACTTTACCCCATTCTTCCGGTGCCTTTGTCCAGTGGTCGAGAAACTCCTCGCGGCACTCGGGTCTACTAGGTGGTCTGCAACTGACCCTCTACCTAATTACAAGACTATTAGGAACATCCTTCTTGAGGGTTTTGGCACGGTCGAAGAGATACCAAATTGGAGTCCCAGGAAAGATGTACCAGGGTATGGTCTACTAAAGTTTGAAAGGAAGCGTAAATTACCCTCTTATGCAACGAGCGGATATGATGGGGATTCCTCTCGGTCCGTTTGCACTCGGTACCGCTAAATTCTTGCTCACACACCAAGCCTTGCTGTGTTCATACGTACTTTGTGTACTTCGTAATCACATCTTGTATGTACTGTGAACTTGAACTTTCTTTGTCAGTTCCCAAACAAGATTCTCGACCAAACCTAATAATTATGGTGTTTCTCCAACTTTCAGCACTGCAATAAAAAAACGTGGTGCCAACGTGTAGCGCGCAATATCAAGGCGAGTGGCCAGCCTTCCTTCTTGGGTCTTTCAATCCCCCTACGCAGATGCCACGATACGATTCAAGGAAGCGGTCGACTCAATCTGCAGATGTGGTCTCAGACTCAAATGCAGCAGGACTTGATGCGCGCAAGAAGCCAAGGACGGTGGATAATGACCCCAGCATTGGTGAGTATTTATTTTCTAGTGTTCACCATGCTGTACCTCAAACTCATTTTATAGACGACACTGGAACCCAAGCTCACCGCCGTTCCTCCAGGACAAATAAAGGGCACGGCGGACAAATTGCTCAACTTCATAACATTGAACGCATCCAGACTGAAAGCACTGTGGCTTCCAAGACTTCTCGCACTTCTCAACTCAAAAAGGCCACCGCTAACAAACTATTAAATCCCATGGCTCCAGAAAGGCCGAGGCCAAAGGTCCGTACTAAGACGTCTCAATTTGCTTGTGCACCTGCCGGCGAGAACGAATCAGGCCTCCAGTCGGTATGCAATGTTTCGCATTTGTATGGGTCCAGGTATTGACAGTGAAACTAGTCCAGTCAAGGCTTACCAGTGCCTGCAGGCTTCAATAAACCGCCTCCACCGGCGTATCAAGTGGCCATTCAAGATTCTCAATATGGTTTTCATTTTGCGGACCCGGGAAGGCAAGGCGGACGAGACGACGCCACTATGGCACGTCACGGAGAAGTTGTTGGTCCTATGTCCCATGGAGGATTTGTTGCCCCGACGTCTCGTGGAGGATCCGCCATCCCAAGTTCCTGCGGGGGATCTGTTGTCCCTACGTCTCACGGAAGATCTACTGTCCCAAGTTCTCGCAGAGGATCTGCTGCTCCAAGTTCTCGCGGAGGATCTACCGTCCCAAGTTCTCGTAGTGCCTCTGTTGTTCCAACGTCTCGCACCGCGTCTCCTGGGATGGTCTCTGGTTTTCGCAACAGGTTATTACCAGCTACTGGTGTACCCCCTAGGTCTCAAAGCTATCCATCACATCGAATACCCTCAACAACGTTGAACGTCGCCTCGCAGCCACGGACTTTCCCCGATGCTCCACCCTCCTCATATGAATATAATCCTGAGGAGGAAAGCCAGCTACCAGACCGTCACTATTATGAACAAGCACCAGTAAATGACAACAATTTTCGTTTCGACAATACTCAGTCCCAGCAGCCCAGCGGTGGTATCGTAAGTCTACACCACATCTCTCCTCCAACTGATATTTGATTGAGCAGGACCGTGTTATTGATGAGGTGTCTTCCGATGAAGATGCTCGAGCAGCTGAGAACTTGATTCGAAACCACTGGTCGCGCGGAGGTAAGAATCTCAACCGTATCATATATCTATTCACCGAGTCATCCGAGTCTAGAAAATCAGTCAAACCAGCAGCCACAAAACTCCCATCGTTTTCAGACTTCTGCCACTTCCTCGCCTCCAATTGGTAACTCGTGACCTTCAAGTTGAATGTAGCTAATTCTATTCATTCAGATCCAGTGCTACTCGCGGAAGAAATGCGCTTCCAAACCGATGTTGTCGAAGAACACCACCGCCGAAACCGTCTCCCTCGTGCACCAGACCCTCAACAACTATGTCATATTCGTCAAGGTCATTCCTCGACTCCGACCTCGCGAGCTACGCCCCTGGATGAAAACTTGAATTTACCCTCGGCTCGACCTCATGACATGGAAGGCCCCGACCCAAATGTTGCTGAACAACTGTCGGTCTCTCCTGGCAAACTAAGTGGCCCTGCGACGAAACTTCGTTCATATCCTCCCAAATTCCACAAAATCATCGAATGAGCCAAGCAACTTGCACAGTGTGGTGCTGCCAGCAATCCCTACCCTCCCCGAGCTTGGTTCGTGGAAGAGCAGAGTGCTGTATATTTCACAGAAGCAATTGTTGAACGCGAGGAGAAGGGGGTGGTTATTCCACCTGGTGAGTCTGGTCTACCTCAATGGACTGGCCTCTTGCTGATCATAGACAGGATACTGGCCACACCACTGCAAAGAACTCGGTGTTCTCATAGGTTTATTTGTGTTTCCACTGCACTTACTGATATATTTGACAGCTCTGGGAGTCACTCATGACGTGGTGATCGACCCTCAAAAACAAGGCTTGCGAATATGTCCTGCGGCACTATCCTCTTGGTGGTGACCGAATGCCTGGGGAAAATTTAGCTAATGCTGACAAACTGATTTGTGGTGCGACGTTTGTCAGAGACGGTGTTGATGACAATGTTTGTTCTGACACAGCTTGTAACTCTATTGACTGATTTTATTTTTCAGGGTACAACAAGGAACATGGCATCCCCGGCCCTGGCTGGCCTTATTAGTGAATTTTTCTACACTGGACCCACCGCCCTTGGTAAACTTTTCCCGGAGGCGTTTGCACAAGAAGTTCCGAAGCCCGTTGTTTGTCTCGCAGCGACAGCGGTAAGCGTTCATTTCTGCTAACTAAAGATACTCATATTTTCTACAGTTGCGAGCTGCTATTGACGAGTACACGATCACAGGAGTTCGACAGGACCGGTCATTCGATTATGCTACATACTCAAAAGTTTTCGCCCACTTAATGAGCATGCAAGCCAAGATTGACAGTAACGTGAAGCATGCCGCAATGACTCGAGCCCTCAGAATTCGCTGGGCAACAATTGGCGGGTAAGACACATTTTTCTGCTGTAGTCATTGCCACCTCACTTATTATACAGTGCATCATTCGATGATGCAACGGTGGCTCGTGAGGATGATTTCGAGGTGATCCTTGATTAACATTTGTCGTACTATCTTGAATTACTACCTACATGTGAAATGTTATTGGATTGGCATTCGCATTCTTGTGTGCTCGCCTGGTATATCTGTAGGTATTGACAAACATGCTTGGTCTGTCAAGACCTGTACAAGTAGGATTGCACAGAGTTTGTCAAGCAAGTGATGTACTATACACTACTACCAAGGTGAGTAATAAACCTGTGCAATCCTGCCAAACACTGCAATACTGGGTACCTTTCTGTCGAGTCTGTGACTATGTACAAGTCTGTGTGACTCTGTACAGGGAAGGGATGGTTTGCTGATGTGAGGGTTGCGAGCGAATGTGACGCTCTCAAGACTGACAGGATGAGGGTTGCAGGGAGGTGAGGGGAAGATGAAGTGGGGGAAGGATGGGAAGGAAGCACACTACATATGGGAAGGGTTCACCAAATGATTCGCCAATCTATTCTTAGTAACAGTCGGGAAAAGCTGGCGCGGATGGTGTATCTTTCAGGCACATTGTTTATGTCACAAAATATATATCTGAATGACATTTATTGATGCCGAAAAGTGCTGCCTAAGGTGCCAGACACCCGCTTCATCAGTCACTATGGAGTCCACATTTTCTCTGGAACGTTTCTCCGCTATTGCAGCAGACCTTGACTATGTCCTACTCTTGGGACAGCCTCTCCCTGAGTTCCTGTGCACTGCCTGGCACGTATCTTCCCAGCCTGCTCCCTCAGTCCCTCTTGTTCTTGGTCAGCGTGTTCTCCTCATCAGTCCTGTGTCACACACGTACTTTGGTCACCTCAAGTCTATTGTTAGACTTGAAGATTCATACCTGGTCATCTCTGTGTCTCCTGAGTCCTCTTCATATGGTCCTTTCATCCCAGAGTCCTGTCACATCCATCTCCCTCCATCATTCATCTCGCTTCCCTGGACACGTCGAATCTGCTACTCACATTTCACATCCCTGCTATCCCGCAACAAACATGGATGAAACAGTGCTCTAGAACCCTTCTTAGGAGCCCTTATAGAGTACAGAACCTTCCCCTTACTGCTCAAGGGAAGACTGCTCTTGGGGAGCACCAATTTTCACGTTTTTGTCCTACAGAAGCTCAACCCAAGGGATTTGTGACACTCTGTGACCAACTGTTACTCTTCTAGACATTCCAGGCCCCCTGACACTGCTCTTCTGGTTGGATCAATTCTCTTATTATCCCCCAGCCACTCCCATCAGTGGCACTGCTTCAGAAGCTCATCTCCAGATCTAAAGTTCAATTAAGCACAGGTTGTGCTTCCCTTCTGTCTGAGTCACACAGAGTCAC
>Ga0307518_10000863_pt1 | contig 22658 bp, 23 predicted proteins | sample 25_EM_MG_FD_203889 | JGI IMG/M metagenome (GOLD analysis project Ga0307518, IMG submission 203889) | Populus trichocarpa ectomycorrhiza microbial communities from riparian zone in the Pacific Northwest, United States - 25_EM | ecosystem: Host-associated > Plants > Roots > Unclassified | place...
ACGCAAAGCCGAACACTTCCTCGCCTTCCTCACCCTCGGAGCCGCCCTCACCTGCCACAAGAAACTCCGAAAACTCACCACATAAGACACGCTCTTAGGGGTGGTGTGTCGGGTATTCCGGGGTAAGGACCTAGGGGGTGTCACCCGGTATTCGGCGCGGAAGGGGTTCCAGCTCGGTCTTGCGCAGATGCCGGAAAATGATCGAACTCCGGAAACCGATGATCTCTTTGCGCTTCGCCAAGCGATCCACCAGGAATGCGTGGAGCTGATCGACGTCCTGGGCGGCGACGTGGATCAGGAAATCGTCGCTGCCGGCGGTGACGAAAACGGAGAGGACCTCCGGCAATTCCGCGACCGAACGCTGGAAGGAATCGATCACCTCCCGGCTCAGCGGCCGCACCTGCGCCGAGACCATCGCCTGCACGCCGCGGTTGAGGCTGCGCAGGTCGATGTCGGCGTGATACCCGCGGATGACGCCGCGCTCCCGCAGCAGCCGCGTCCGTTCCAGGCAGGTCGACGGCGCGACGCCGACCTTGCGGGCGATGTCGCGGTTCGACTGCCGCGCATCCGCCTGGAGTTCCCGGATGATCGCCGAATCAAGTTCGTCCACGTCCGCCCCTTCCTTCGCTCTGCCGAATATCGTTCGGCAGAGCCACTATGACCTTGCGCATCACTCTAACTTCGGCGCATTCAGTCGACTAAATGCGAAGAAGGGGAGCCAGATGTCCGTACAGGAGCTGGTCGTCCGGCGGGGGCGCCGGTCCGGGGTGACGACGATGGTGGCCGTGCATTCGAGCACGCTCGGCCCGGCCGTCGGCGGCTGCCGGTTCAAGGTCTATCCGCGCGTGCACGACGCGATCGACGACGTGCTGCGGTTGTCCGCGGCGATGACGCGTAAATGCGCGGTCGCCGGTCTGGACTTCGGCGGCGGCAAGAGCGTCGTCGCGCTCGGCGGCGTGCCGTCCGCCGAGCGGCGGCGCGAGATCATGCTCGACCACGCCGACCTCATCGCATCACTCGATGGTGCGTATCTCGCCGGGCCCGACGTCGGAACCGGTCCGGCGGACATGCTCGTGCTGCGCGAGCGGACCCCGCACGTCTTCTGCCTGCCCGAGGAGCACGGCGGCACCGGTTCGTCGAGCGGGCCGACCGCCGTCGGCGTGCTCGCCGCCCTGCGCGCGGGCGCGCGAGCGGTCTTCGGTGACGACAGGATGAAGGGCCGCAAGGTGGTCATCAGCGGCTACGGCTCGGTCGGCGCCCACTTGGCCGCCAGCCTGGCAGAACAGGGTGCCGAAGTCGTCGTGTCCGATGTGGACGACCGACGGCTCGCCGCGGCCCGTGAACAAGGCCTGACCCTGGTCCAGCCGGAGAAGGTGCTCGGCATCGAAGCCGACGTCCTGATCCCCGCGGCCGTGGGCGGGGTCTTCGGTCCCGGAACCGAGGTCGCCGCGCCGCTCGTCGTCGGCCCGGCCAACAATCAGCTCACCGACGACACGGTCGCCGAGGCCCTCGCCGCCCGGGGAGTCCTTTGGATCCCGGATTTCGTCGCGAGCGCCGGGGGAGTCGTCTACACCCTCGGCCGGGAGAAGGAGAACCTCACGCACGCCGAAGCACTCACCCGCGTCGAGGCGCTGGAGGAGACCACGCAAGGGATCCTCGACGCCGCTTCGGCCAACGGCACCACGCCGTTGGCCGAAGCGGACGCGCTCGCCGAAGCGAGACTCACTTCTGGTGCGGAGCCACGTACTCCTTCGCCTCGGGAGCCTCGAACAGCGGCTTGACGTAGCGGACGCCGCCCTCGGCCGACGCGTCGGGTGTCGCCGCGTACACCTGACGTGTCGCCGGGGTGCCCGCCTTCGAGAAGTCCAGTGCCGCGACCAGATCCTCCGTGCTCGCCGACGTCGTCTGCTTCAGTGCCGCCGCGATGCCGTCGCGGGTGAGGTCCTTGTTCTCACAGGCCTTCTTGAGCACCGCGCCCCACACCTCGCCGACCGCGTAGCCGTAGGGGATCCCGCCGTTCGGGGTCTCCTTGTACGCCGCCTTGTACTTCGTGGCGACTTCCTTGGCCTTCGGGATGTCGGCGGAGAACGGGACACTGCTGGCGACGATGGTCAGTTTGTCCAGCGCGTTCGCGGCCGGGCTCTTGAGCAGCACGGGGTCGAAGGTCGGGTTGTTCCCGAGCACCGGCACGTTCAGCCCGAGCGCCTTGTTCGCCGCGAGCGCGGAACCGGTCTGCGCCGGCGTGGTGGTCAGGACGATGGATTTCACCCCGGCGCCCTTGAGCCCGGTGATGATGTTGGTGAGGTCGTTGTCGGTGGAGGTGATCTTGACTTCCTTGACGGTCAGATTGTGCTTCTTCGCGTAGAACTGCGATCCGCGCAGGCCGTTCTTCCCGTATTCGCCGTCGATGTAGACGTGCCCGATCGTGTCGCCGTCCTTCACCAGGCCCTTTTCCTGGAAGTACGACAGCCCGTCGATGATCTCCAGGTCGTACGTCGTCCCGACGATCATCACGTACTGGTTGTCGAGCAGTTCCGAAGACCACGACGCGGGCGCGGCGACGGTCTTGTCCGAGGCGATGTTCTGCTTCAGCGCGGCCACCACCGGTGAGCCGAGCAGCTGCACGAACCCGAGGACCTTCGGCTCGATCTGCGGATACAGCGTCTTCGCCGTGTCCGCCTTGTAGCCGTGGTCGACGGTCTCGAGTTTGACCTGACGGCCGCACACCCCGCCCGCCGCGTTGAAGTCCTTGGCCCACAACTCGTTGCCCTGCGTGATGCCGAGCCCGAGGTTCTTGAACACCCCGGTCTTGTCGGTCATCACACCCAGGGTGATCTCCGAGGCCGTCGCCCCTTTGCCGGTCTTGACGCCCGAGCCGTCCGCCCCCGAGGACCCCGAGTCGCCCGCTTTCGTGCTGCACGCCGAAAGGGCGAGGACCGCCGCCAGCGCGACGGCCGGATATATGCGCTTCATTTGTCTTGCTCCTCCGGGAGATGAGGTTTCCTGCCGGGTGTGATCCGTCGTCCGATCGCGGCGAGCCCGCCCGGTTCGAAGAGCACCACGAGGATGATCGCGGCGCCGTAGACGAACGAACTGACCAGGATCGGGGTCAAGGCGCCGTCCCCGGTTCCGGAGAACCAGCCGAGATCGGCGGAATACAGCGAAAGCACCTGCGGCAGCCCGTTGACGATCAGCGCGCCCACCAGCGCGCCGGGCACCGAGCCGAGTCCCCCGATGATCACCATGGCCAGGAAGGCGATGGAGATGTTGATGCCGTACGTGCCGAATTCGCTCTCGTCGGGTTTGAGGATGTCGAACCACAGCACGGTCATCGCGCCCGCGAGCCCCGCGTACGCCGAGGAGACCGCGAAAGCGCCCGCCTTGGCCCGCGTCACGCTGACGCCCATCACGGACGCGGCGGCCTCGTTGTCCCGCACCGCCCGCCACGACCGGCCGACCCGGCTGCGCACCGCCGCCTTGGCGACGACGAACGCGAGCACGGTCAGCAGCAGGAACAGGTACCAGAGCCGTTCCGCCTGCCGGATCGGCACGCCCATCAGCTCGATCTCGGGGCCGCCGTTGGTGAACGGGAAGCCGAACAGCGAGAACGGTTCCGGGGTGCGCCCCGTCGACGTCCCGCCGGTCAGCGTCTCGGCCGACTGTCCGAAGTAGAGCCCGAGGAACACCAGCGAAAGCGACGCGACACCGAGGTAGATCCCGCGCAACCGTCCGGAAACCGGCGCGAACGCCAGCCCCAGCAAGGCCGCGATGACCACCGCGCCGATCAGGGACAGCCCGGGATCGAGCCCGAGCCCGAACACGCGCTCGTCGTCGGCCGGTCCGGAAAGGACGGTGTACCCGGTCGCGCCCGCCAGCAGGAAGAACGCGTGTGCCAGCGACAACTGCCCGGCCTGCCCGACCAGCAGCGTCAACCCGATCGCGCCGACGCCGCCGATCATCATGTACTGCCCGGCCTTCAGCCAGGCGGCGTCGAGGTAGAGCGGGATCGCGAGCAGGACGACCAGCAGCGCGACCCAGGCCAGCGCCTTGAGCAGGCGTCCCCGGTCGCGTTTCGGGGGCGGTGCCGTCGGGGCGGCGGCGGGGGTTTTCACGGCGGTGTCAGACACGGGTGCTCTCCCTCGTCCCGAACAACCCCGACGGCCGTACCACCAGGACCACGAGCATCACCAGGAAGACCGCGCTCTTGGAGAAGTCGAACGACACGTACTGCGCCGAAAGCGCCTCGACCAGCCCGACGACCAGGCCGCCCACCACCGCGCCCGCCGTCGAGTCCAGCCCGCCGAGGATGGCCGCGGGGAACGCCGCGAGCGCGATGGAGTGCGTGCCGCGGGAGAGCCCCGCGCCCGAGAAATCCTGCGTGGCGATGAAGAGCACCGCGACCCCGGCGAGCACGCCCGCGACCACCCAGGCGGTCGCCGTCACCCGGGAACTGCGGATGCCCATCAGCGCGGCGGCTTCGCGGTTCTCGGCCTGTGCCCGCATCGCGACGCCCCAGTTGGAGTACTTGAACGCCAGCGTGAACGCGGTGATCAGCACGGCGGCGACGAGCAGCGCCACCAGATGCGTGCGGAACAGCGTGATCCCGCCGAGCTGGAACGGCTTCGCGTCCCAGGCGTCGCCGAGGAACGGCAGCGTGACGCCGAGCCGCCGCACGATCTCCTCGGTGACGATCACGTCGACGCCGATGGTGAGCAACGCCAGGCTGTTCGCGTCCGCGTGCCGCGAGCGCGACAGCAGGAACCGTTCCAGCAGAAGGGCGAGCAGGCCCGCCGAGACGATGCCGACCAGCGAGGCACCCGCCCAGCCGAGCGCGTCGCGGGTCACGACGACCAGGTAGCCGCCGAAGAGCACGAGCGACCCGTGCGCGAAGTTGACCACTTCGGTGGCCTTGAAGATGATCACGAAACCCAGCGCCAGCAACGCGAACACCGCGCCCTTGCCGAGTCCGTTCACCACGAGTTGCAGGAATGTGTTCACGCCGTGGCCTCCGTGCCGAGATATGCCTTGATCACGTCCGGATCCGACTGGACGTCGGCCGGGGTGCCGTCGGCGATGCGCTTGCCGAAGTCCAGGACGGTGACCCGATCCGCGATGCCCATCACCAGCCCCATGTCGTGTTCCACCAGCAGGATCGAGATGCCGAGCTCGTCACGGACGTCGCGGATCGTGCCGGCCAGCTCCGCGGTCTCGGTCGCGTTCATGCCCGCGGCGGGTTCGTCGAGCAGCAGCAGGACCGGTTCGACGGCGAGTGCGCGGGCGAGGTCGACGCGTTTCACCGCGCCGTAGGGCAGCGCGCCGACCGGGAGGTCCACCAACGCGCCGATGCCGAGGAAGTCGCAGATCTCCCGCACGCGTGCGGAATGGCGGCGTTCGGCCCGGACCGTCCACGGCAGACGGAGCCCACAGGCGAGGAAACCGCCCTTGGTCAGCGCGTGGCGGCCGAGCATGACGTTGTCGAGCACGGTCGAACCGGGGGAGAGGGCGGCGTTCTGGAACGACCGGCCGACCCCGAGGCGCGCCAGCCGATGCGGCGGGAGTCCGGAAAGGACGGTGTCGCCGAGCCGCACGCGGCCGGTGTTCGCCCGGTAGAGGCCGCTGATCACGTTGAAACAGCTGGACTTCCCGGCGCCGTTCGGGCCGATGAGCGCGTGCAGCGAACCGGAACCGACGGTGAACGAGACGTCGTCCAGCGCCCGGATCCCGCCGAAGCGCAGGGTCACGTTCTCGACATTCAGCTCGGGCGGCGTCATCCGGCCCACCTCGACAGGCTCCGGCCCGCGCGGTGCTTGCGGGCGTCGGCGGCTTCGGCCTCGGCGGTGGCCTGCGATTCGGCGTGGCCGCCGAGGTAGAGCCGCTGGACCTCCTCGCTCGCCGCGAGCTCGGCCGTCGTCCCGGCCAGCGCGACCCTGCCGACCTCCAGGACGATCGCGTGATCGGCGACGCGCAACGCCATCACCGCGTTCTGCTCGACCAGCACCACGGCGGTGCCCTGTTCGTGGATCTCACGGATGATGTCGCCGATCCGCTCGACGATCTTCGGCGCGAGACCGAGCGAAGGTTCGTCGAGCAGCAGGAGCCGCGGGCCGGACATCAGCGCGCGGCCGATCGCGAGCATCTGCTGCTCACCGCCGGAAAGCAGGCCGGCGCGCTGTTTGGCGCGTTCGGACAGGACCGGGAAGAGCTCGTCGACGCGTTTGCGGGCGGCGGCGCGCTGCTCGGGGGAACGGGCGCCGATCCCGCCGGCGCGCAGGTTCTCCTCGACCGTCATCCGCGCGAAGACCTGGCGGCCTTCCGGGACGCCGACCACGCCGAGACCGACGATGCGGGCGGGGTCCAATTTGGTCAGTGGTTTGCCGTCGTAGCGCACCTCGCCGGCGGAAACCGAGCCGCGGTGCATACGCAGCGTGCCGGAAACCGTACGCAGCAGGGTCGATTTCCCGGCCCCGTTGCTGCCGAGGACGGCCAGGACCCCATCAGGTGAAACGTCGAGGTCGACCCCGTGCAGTGCGGCCACCGATCGGCCGTACCGCACCTGGAGATCACGAACACTCAGCAAGCCGCCTCCTCCGTTCGTGTGACGCGAGTCACGATCGGTGGCGGTCATCCTGCGTGGGCACCCTCCGCCGCGTTACCCCCACGTGGAGACCCACCCGGCTACAAAACGGACACGACGCATTTCGTCCTCTGGATGCGGTACTTCGACGTCGAACTACCGCATTCAGAGGACGAAACGCGGGGAGGGCGGGGGCTAGAGGAGGCCGGCTTCGGAGGCCTTGCCGATGGCTTCGACGCGGTTCCGGGCGCCGAGTTTGTGCAGCGCGGACTGCAGATAGGTCTTCACCGTGTTCCGCGCCAGCCCGGTGGATTCCGCGATCTCCGGATTCGTCTGCCCCTGCGCGGCGAGCCGCAGGACCTCGTACTCGCGCCGCGTCAGGCCGCTGCGGGCCAGCGCGTCGGACCGCTGGCCGTCGTCGGGGAAGATCCGCGGGTCGACGACGCGCTCACCCTTGAGCACCTGCCGCAACGCCGCCACCAGATCCGTCCCCGCGACGTCCTTGAGCAGGCAGCCGTGCGCGCCGGAGTCCAGCGCGGCCCGGACGCCCTGATGGTCGCCGTGCGCGGTGAACACCACGATCCGCCCGGCCGGGTGCACGCGCCGGAGTTCGGCGATGACCTCGGGCGCGAGCATGTCCGGCAGCCGCAGGTCCAGCAGGATCAGCACCGGTTTCAGCTCGCCCGCCCGCCGGATCGCGGACCGGCCGGTCTCGGCCGAGCCGACCACGGTCATCGCCGGGTCGTAGCGCAGCAACAGGCTCACCCCGTCGCGGACCACCGGATGGTCGTCCACGACGAGGACCGTCACCGGCGACGGCACGGTTCCGGCACCCAGGCGCGCAGCGTGCACCCATCGTCGTCGTCGCGGACCAGGCTGACCCGGCCGCCGAGCCGCGCGGCACGTTCGGCCAGCGCGCGCAGCCCCATCCCGGTCCCGGGCTCGGGTTCTTCCGCGTCGTCGGCGCGATGGCCGGTGCCGTCGTCGGCGACGACCACCTGCACGCCGTCCTCACTGGGCAGCAGACTGACCACGACGGACAGCGCCTCGGCGTGTTTCTCCACGTTGAGCAGGCCTTCCCGGACGGCCGCCACCAGCAGGCCGGTGCGTTCGGCGTCCAACCTCGGCACGGGGGCGAGCTGCACGAACCGCGCCGGGACGCCGCAGCGCGCCTGGAACGAACGGCAGTGCTCGGCCAGTTCCACTGGCAGCGCGCGTTCCGGGCTCGACTCCGACAACGCCAGCAGCGACTCGCGCAGCGCCCTCGACGCCGCCGACACGTCGCCTTCCAGCCGCCGCAGCCGCGATTCGAGCGCCGGGTTGTCACTGATGTCCTCGTGCAGGTTCCGCACCTGGACCCCGATGGAGAACAGCAGCGCGCCGACCGAATCGTGCAGCGCGCTCTGCATGCGGAGCCGCTCGGCGGACAGCGCGGTCGCCCGGTCGGCCTCGGCGACCGACGCCAGTTTCAGCGCCCGGCCTGCCTCGGTGGCGATGTCTTCTAGGGACTGGACCGCGTCGTCGCCGAAGTCGCGGCGCTCGCGCATGGCGGCGTACGCGATGGCGACGGTCTCGGTCCCGCTGACGATCGGGACGGCGATCATCGCGGCGAGGCCCTCGCCGCGGACCTGCGCGTCGAACTGGTGGGTGATACTCGGCGAGTTGACGTAGTCGTTGACCCGCACCGGCTTGCCCAGTGCGAGCACCCGCCCGCCGATGCCCTGGCCGATGGGCACGGCGAGGTCTTGCAGCGCGTCGGTGCGGGTGCCCGACATCCAGCGGATCACCGCCTCTTCGGGCCCGGCCAGCTCGGCCACGAAGCCGGAATGCGTGCCGATCGACTCGCGGATCAGCCGCGCGGTGCCATTGAGAGCCGCGACCCGGTCGAGGGTCGCGAGCAGCTCTTCGCGCTCGCGAAGAAGCCCGCCGAGCACCGCGCTGTGCTCGGCGGCGAGGTCTTCAGCGGCGTGCCGTCTCGCCGTCACGCGCTCACGATCGCATACCGGACGTGGTTTCCGACACACCCGTCCGGAGAGGTTCACCGATGCGTTTCCGCCCGCGGTTGTCTTGAATGGACCCCGTGGAGATCCTGGCCGACGCCGCGACACTGGCGCTGTACACGACCGATGCCTCCAACTACCGGCACGTGCCGAAGGGTGTGGTGCTGCCGCGGAGCGTCGACGAGGTGATCGAGGCCGTCGCCGCCTGCCGCCGGGCCGGGCTGCCGGTGATCGCCCGCGGCGGCGGCACCAGCGTCGCGGGTAACTCGTGCGGGCCGGGCGTCGTCATCGACACCTCGCGTCATCTCGGCGGGGTCCTCGACCTCGACCCGGCGGCGCGCACGGCGAGGGTCGCCCCGGGCACCGTCCTCGACGACCTCCAGCGCCTGGCCGCGCCGCACGGGCTCCGGTTCGGCCCCGATCCGTCGACGCATTCGCGCTGCACGATCGGCGGGATGATCGGCAACAACGCCTGCGGTTCGCATTCGGTGGCCTGGGGCCGCACGGTCGACGTCGTCCGGGAGCTGGACGTGCTGCTCTACGACGGCACGCGGCTGACCGTCGGGCCGGCCTCACCGTCCGAAGTGGACGCCCGGGCGGCCAGGCCCGGCACCGAAGGCCGGGTCTTCTCCGAGCTGCGCGCGCTCGTCCGGGACAACCTGGCGTTGCTGCGCACCGAACTGTCCTCCTTCAGCAGGCGTGTCTCCGGGTACGGGCTGGAACACCTGTTGCCGGAGAACGGTTTCGACGTCGCCAAGGCCCTGGTCGGCAGCGAGGGCACCTGCGTCACCGTGCTGGAGGCGACGGTCTCGCTCGCCGAGGTCCCGGAACGCAAGGTGCTCGCGGTGCTCGGCTTCGAGTCCGACATCGCCGCGGCCGACGCGGTTCCGGCGATCCTGCCGTGGTCGCCGCTGACCGTCGAGGGTGTCGACGCGGATCTCGTCGCCCTGCTGGAGCCCGGCCGCGCCGACGGCCTGCCGCCCGGCGGCGCCTGGTTGTTCGTCGAAATGGCCGACCCGGATCGGGCGCGCGGGCTGATCGACGGGCTCCGCGGCGCGTTGACCGGATCCGCGCTGCTGGACGACGCGGCGGCGCAGAAGCGGTTGTGGCGGATCCGGGAGGAGGGCGCCGGTCTCGCGACCCGGCTGGCCGGGGGCGAGGAGGCCTGGCCAGGCTGGGAAGACGCGGCCGTGCCACCCGAGCGGTTGGGTGCCTACTTGCGGGAATTCAAGCAGCTCATGCGCGAGCACGGGCGTAAGAGCGTCGTGTACGGCCACTACGGCGAGGGCTGTCTGCATCTGCGGCTGGACTTCGATCTGCTTTCGCCGCAAGGGATCGCCGGATTCCGGTCGTTCCTCGAAGAGGCGGCGGACCTGGTCGCCGCGCATGGCGGCTCGCTGTCGGGGGAGCACGGCGACGGCCAAGCGCGTTCGGAGCTGCTGTCCAGAATGTACAGTCCCGAGATCCTCGCGCTTTTCGCGCGGTTCAAGGGGATCTTCGATCCGGCGGGCATGATGAACCCCGGCATCCTGGTGAATCCCAGGCCGGTCGACGCCGATCTCCGCGTCCGTCGCGCGCCGCTGGAGCTCGAAGACGTCACTGCGCTCGCGTACCCGGAAGACCAGGGGAGCTTCGGGCAGGCGATGCGGCGTTGCGTCGGCGTCGGGAAATGCCGTAACACCACCGGGGCGGGCGTGATGTGCCCGAGCTACCGCGCCACGCGCGAGGAAAAGCATTCGACGCGGGGCCGCGCGCATCTGCTCGCCGAGATGGTGAACGGCGAACTGATCACCGACGGCTGGCGTTCGGAGGAGGTCGCCGAGGCGCTGGATCTCTGCCTGTCGTGCAAGGGGTGCCTGTCCGATTGCCCGGTCGATGTCGACATGGCGACGTACAAGGCGGAATTCCTGCACCAGCACCACAAGGGGCGGATCCGCCCGGCGTCGCATTATTCGATGGGCTGGCTGCCGGTGTGGCTGCGCGCGGCGTCGTTCGCGCCCCGGCTGGCGAACACGATGTCGCGCCGGTTCTCCGGGTTGCTGAAGAAGTTCGGCGGGATCGCGCCGGAACGGGACCTGCCGACGTTCGCGACCGCGCCGTTCACCCGGCGCCGTACGGATCTCAAGCGCTGGGCGACCGGTTCCCGGCCCGTGGTGCTGTGGCCCGACTCGTTCAACAACTACCTCACGCCGGACGTCCTCGACGCCGCGGCCGAGGTGCTCACGGCCGCCGGTTACGACGTCGTCCTGCCCGATCGCGGTGTCTGCTGCGGGCTCACCTGGGTGTCGACCGGACAGCTCGACGTGGCGAAGAAGGTGTTGCGCCGCACGCTTTCCGTGCTCGAACCGTATCTGCGGTCGGGATACCTGGTGGCCGGGCTGGAGCCGAGCTGCACGGCCCTCTTCCGTAGCGACCTCCCGGCGCTCGTGCCCGGTGACCCGGTCGCGGAACTGCTCGCCGAACGGACCAGGACCTTCGCCGAACTCGTCGAGGACTCGCCGCTCGAATTCCGCTCGCTGGACGTCGAGGCGCTCAGCCAGGTGCACTGCCACCAGCACGCCGTGCTCGGCTTCGACGCCGACGAGGCCGCCATGCGCGCCGCGGGTGTCCACAATTCCACAATGGACTCCGGCTGCTGTGGACTGGCGGGCAACTTCGGCTTCGAACGCGGGCACTACGACGTTTCCGTCGCCTGCGCCGAAGACCGCATGCTGCCCGCGATCCGCGCCGCGGCCGAGGGCACCGAAGTGGTCGCGGACGGCTTCAGCTGCCGGACGCAGATCGAGCAGCTCGACGGGCGCAAGGCCGTGCACCTGGCCGAGCTGTTGAGGCGCGCGCTGCCCTAGCCGCTCGTGAGTGGCAAGGACGGTTCTAACCGTCCTTGCCACTCACGAGACGTGACCGAGGCGCGCGTCCCGTTCGGCGTACTTCTTCAACGTCAGCAGCTGTTTCCGCATCATGACCAGGTCGCCCCAGCCGAGCAGGAACTCCTTGAGCCGCCCGCAGAACCCCTTCGAGGTCACGACGATGCGGCACAGCATGCGGCACGACTTCTCGTCGATCGGCTCGACCGAGTACGTGGCGGCCACGGGACCGAACAGCTTCTCGGACTTGGCGAAAGTGCGGCCGGTGAGGCTGTGTCCCCGTTCGACCTTGGTCAGTTCGAACACGATCAGCGTGTCGCCGGGAGCGAGTTCGCCGGCGCCGGGCGTGAGGGTGCCCGGACTGCGACGCCCCCGGTTGTCGAGCAGGTCGTAGCTGTAGGGCGCGACCGAGATCTGGCAGAGCCAGCGGTACGCGAGCGCGGCGGGCGCCCGCACGGTGACCGCGCGGTCGAACCGCGCGACCGGGCCGTCGAGCAGGGTGTCCGCCGGTTGCGCGCGGCGGCGTTCTTCCGTGGTCGCGCCCCAGTTCGCGGGTGATCCGAAGGGCATGTCCGCCTCCCGTACGGTGCCGTATGGTTTCCCATACGGTAGCGTATGCCGCGTGAAACGGAAGCTCGCGCGGGAGGATTGGGCGGACGCGGCGCTCGAAGCGCTGTGCGAAGGCGGCGTCGGCGCGATCGCCGTCGAGCCCATCGCGGCGAAACTCGGGACGACGAAAGGCAGCTTCTACTGGCATTTCGCGAACCGGGACGCGCTGGTCGAGGCCGCCGTGCGCCGGTGGGCCGAGCAGCACACCGAGGCGCTGATCACGTTGCTGGACGGGATCGCGGACCCGGCCCGAAGGCTGCGTGAACTCTTCGAACTCGTCTTCGGGGCGAAGGACGAGCGGGCCGAGCTGGCCCTGCTCGCCCACGCGGGCGACCCCGTGATCGGCCCGCTGCTCGCCGACGTCACCGCGAGGCGCGTCGAGTTCATCGTCCGGTGTTTCCGCGAGATGGACTGCCCGGAAACCGAAGCCCGTCATCGCGCTTTGCTGGCGTACACGGCCTTCGTCGGGTTGATCCAGGCGCAGCGGGCGAGCGGCGGCACCCTGCTGTCCGCCACGGAACGCCCGGCCTATCTGGAGTTCCTGCGCGGGATTATCACCCGGTGAGAAGGGCCTTCCGGCCGCGCGCCGCGCCGCTCATCATCATGCTCCATGACAGCCACCTATCCCGCGGCGAAGGACGACCCCGCGACCCCGATGGGCGCGATCTACGCCGAATATCCCCCGATGTCCCGGGTCGTCTTCCCCAGCGGCTGCGAAGGCTGGCTGGTGACCCGGTACGAAGACGTCCGCCTGATCTTCTCGGACACACGGTTCTCCCGGAACCTGCTCGCCCCGGGCGCGCCGTGCCTCATCGAACCCGGAGACTTCTCCACCGGCGAGCACAGCATCCTGAACATGGACCCGCCGGATCACACGCGCCTGCGGAAACTGACGGCGCAGGCCTTCAGCGTGCGCCGGATCGCCGGGCTCCGGCCGCGGATCCAGGAGATCGCCGACACGCTCCTGCGGGCGATGATCGAGCACGGTCCGCCCGTCGATCTCGTCGAGACGTTCGCCTTTCCGCTGCCCACCGCGGTCATGTGCGAGATCCTCGGCGTCCCGTACGAAGGCAGGGAACGGTTCCGTCAATGGTCGCGCGTGATCGTCACGCCGATGGCGTACGGCCCGGCGGAAGTGGCGCAGGCCCGGCGTGACGGGGCGGACGACATGGCGGCACTCGTCGCCGTCAAGCGGGAGGCGCCGGGGGAGGATCTGCTGAGCGTCCTCGTGCACGCTCGCGACGAAGACGGCGACCGGCTCACCGAAGCCGAGCTGATCGATCTCGCCACCCAGCTCCTGCTCGCCGGGCACGAGACCACGGTCAGCCTGATCGCGACCGGGATCGTGCTGCTGGCCGGACATCCGGATCAGCTCGCCGCGCTGCGCTCGGATCCGAGCCTGACCGAAGGGGCCGTCGAGGAGATCATGCGGTTCGACGGACCGGCCGACGCGTCACTGCTCCGGGTCGCGCTGGAAGACGTCGAGCTGAGTGCCGGCCTGGTCCGGCGTGGTGAGGCGGTGCTGGCGCACACCGGCGCGGCGAACCGCGACGAAGCCGCCTTTCCCGGTGCGTCCCGGTTCGACATCCGGCGCCGGAACGCGCCGCAACTCGGTTTCGGGCACGGGCTGCATTTCTGTCTTGGCGCGGCACTCGCCCGGCTCGAAGGGGAGATCGCGTTCCGGACCCTGCTCGACGGGCTCCCGGGACTGGATCTCGCGGTTCCCGCCTCCGCCATCGCCTGGCGTCCGCCGCTTTCGATCCGCGGCCCGGAGGCGGTGCCCGTGACCTGGGCTACCACCAAGCGCGGCTGAGGCTTTCCAGCGTCGGTTCCGCCGGTGCGGGGAGGACGTCGAGATACCAGGTGAAGTTGCTGTAGACGTGCAAAAGCGCGTACGCCAGGCAACGCCGGGAGAAGTCCTCGTCCGGCTCGACGCCGTATCCGGCCAGCAGCCGCCGCAGGAAGTCCTTGTCCCCGCCGGAAACGAACAGGCCCACGGCGACGAAGTCGTACTCGGCCGCGCCCCGCATGGCCGGTTCGAAATCGAAGAGCCCGGTCAGCCGCGGACTGCCGCCGTCGAAGGTGACCATGAGATGGTCGCGCATGAATTCGGTGTGCAGCGGGACGACCGGCGGGCTGCCCAGCTCGACGGAATCGAGGAACGACGGCATCTGGGCGATCCAGCTTTCGCCGAGCCCGGTCCGCCGGTGGTGCTCGACGACGTTCGCGCGCTGCTCGGCGACGAACGCGGCCCAGTCCGGCGGATCCAGGACGTCGAGCCGGGGGTCGCGCAGCGAATGCAGGGCGGCCAGCGCCTCGCCGAGTTCGGGCGCGAGCCGGTGTTTGTCCTCTGTGGACAGTTTCGGCCAGGCGTCCTTCAGTGTTTCGCCGCGCAGGCGTTCCATGAGCACGTAACCCCAGCCGTCCCGCTCGCCGACGTCGTGCACGGCGGGGGTCGGGATCGGCAGCTTCCCGTGCAGGACCTCGAGCATCGTCCGCTCGGTGGGGAGTTCGTCGAGATGCACCGGCGGGAAGAGCTTGAGCACCAGATCGTCGCCGATGGCGTAGACCGGCAAAGAGCCCTCGGTGAACGGGACAGCCTCACCAAGGCCGAGCGAAGTCACCGCCGGGAGCAGGTCTTGCCTGGTCAGCGCGTCGAACTCGGCTTCGGTGCCGGCGGGAGGGAACGAGATCACGGCACGACCGTAGAACAGCGTGCCGTGGACGGCGACGCAATTACCCGCTGCGCTCCAGCAGGGTCCGCGCGGCGCCGAGCACCAGACGGCAGACGTCGTCGGGATCCGCGCTGGCCAGCGGTTCCTTGCCGGTGATGTCGCGGACCAGGCCGATCCCGAGCAGCCAGGCGAGGATCAGGTCGGCCCGCAGGTCCGCGTCGTCGGCGTCGGTCAGTGTCGCGAGCACCTTCGCGTACTCCTCGCCGAGCTGCCGCCGGACCGCGGCCGCGGCGCTGTCGTGCCCCGTCGAGCGCAGGTACGCGTCGAGGGTGCGGTCGCGGCCGGTGTCGGATTCCAGCATGCTGCGCAACGCCGTCCCGAGCAGTTCGTCCGGTGGGGTGGTGGCGATCTGCTCGCGTCCGCCGCGCGCCAGAACCTCCTCGAACAGCGCGTCCTTCGACCCGAAGTAGCGGAACAGCAGGGCCTGGTTGGCTCCGGCGAGTTTCGCGATGTCGCGCACGGTCGTCCGGTCGAAACCGCGTTCGGCGAAGAGAGCCGCCGCCGCGTCGAGCAGGGCCGCCCTGGTCGCGGCCGCGTCGCGCTTGCGGACCTGCGGTTCTTCCGTCATCGGCAAAGGCTAGCCGGGCGTCGCACGGTAGGCGCATTGACGCTCACCGTGATCATGGTTAGCGTTGTAAGCAGTTGCTTACAAACCGCCGAGCCGGGGGGTTTCCGGACAAATGACCACCACAGACACCGAATTCGTCGCCTATCCCTTCAACGAGGACGCCGGCCTCGAACTCAACGAGGCGTACGCGGCGGCCCGCGCCACCAAGGGCATGCTCCGCGTCCGGCTCCCGCACGGAGAGCCCGCGTGGCTGGCCACCCGGTACGCCGACGCGCGTTTCGTGCTGGGCGACCGGCGGTTCTCCCGCGCGATGGCAGCGGAGAAGGACGAGCCGCGGATGGCACCCGGCAGGCGGCCCGGCGGGATCCTGAGCATGGACCCGCCGGACCACACCCGGTTGCGCACGCTGGTCGCGAAGGCGTTCACCATGCGCCGCGTCGAACTGCTGCGACCGCGCGTCGCCGAGCTGGCGGCGGGCTTGATCGAGGACATGAAGGCCAAGGGACAGCCCGCGGATCTGGTCGAGGACTACGCGCTGCCGATCCCGGTCGCGGTGATCTGCGAACTGCTCGGAGTCCCCGTCGAGGACCGGCCGAAGTTCCGCGTGTGGAGCGACGCCGCGCTGTCCACCAGCCCGCTGACCACCGAAGAGATGATGGCCAACCAGGACGAGCTGCGGGCGTACATGCACGTGCTCGTCGAGCAGCACCGCGCCGAGCCGCAGGACGACCTGATGACCGCGCTGATCGAGGCGCGCGACGTCCGCGACCGGCTGAGCGAGCTGGAACTGGTCGACATGTGCATCGGGATCCTGATCGCCGGGCACGAGACCACCGCCAGCCAGATCCCCAACTTCGTCTACGCCCTGCTCGAACAGCCGGAGCAGCTCGCCCGCCTGCGCGCGGACCTGGACCTGATCCCGGCCGCGGTGGAGGAACTGCTGCGGTTCGTCCCGCTGGGTGCCGGAGCCGGATTCGCCCGCTACGCCACCGAAGACATCCAAGTGGGTGACGTGCTGGTGAAGGAGGGTGAGCCGGTGATGGTCGCGATCGGCGCCGCCAACCGGGACGGGCTCCAGTTCAGCTCGGCGGAAGCCCTCGAATTCGGCAGGGAAGCCAATCCCCACCTCGGTTTCGGGCACGGCGTGCACCACTGCCTCGGCGCCCCGCTGGCCAGGCTCGAACTGCAGGAGGCGCTGAAGGCGCTGCTGCGGGATCTCCCCGGGCTGCACCTCGACGGCGATATCGTGTGGAAGACCCAGATGCTGGTGCGGGGCCCCCGCTCCATGCCGATCGGATGGTGAGCATGAGCTGGAAAGTCGAGGTCGATGGCGCCACGTGCATCGGCTCGGGGATGTGCGCGGCGCTGATGCCGGAGGTCTTCGAACTCGAAGGCGCCGTGGCGACGGTGGTCAAGGGGGAGGTGGATCCGGACGAGACGGTGCTCGACGCGGCGGACTCCTGCCCCGCGATGGCCATCGCGGTGACGGAAAAGGGCGAGGTGATCGGGCCGCGGCCCTGAACACCGCCTTTTAATGCATGGCGGTCGTCGGTGAAGGGGCGTAGTACGAACAGGGTGAGCGACGACGGCTTGACCCTCCGCACCCTGACCACCGACGACCTGCCCGCACTCTCGGACATGCTGGCGCGTGCTTTCCTCGCCGATCCCTCGGAAGGGTTCCAATACCGCGAAGGGCTGGTGTTCGAACCCGAGCGTTCACACGGCGTCTTCGACGGCGACGAGCTGATCGGGATGGGGGAGATCCTCACCCGGAAGATCACCGTTCCCGGTGCGGGACCGACGCCGTTCGCGGGGATCACGTCGGTCGGTGTCGCTCCGGGGCATCGGCGGCGGGGCGCGCTCACCCGGGTCATGCGGGCGCAGCTGCACGGTCTGCACGACGACGGTGGCGAACCGATCGCCGCGTTGTGGGCGTCCGAAGCCGTCATCTATCCCCGCTTCGGCTACGGGCTCGCGGCGCAGTTCTACCGCGCGAAGATCCGCGCGAAGTCCGCGTTCCGGCCCGGTGTCGAACTCGAAACCGAGCGGGTGCGCGAAATCGGCCGCGAGCAGGCGATCCCGCTGATCAAGGCGATCTACGAAAAGGAAGCGCCCCAACGGGTCGGCGCGCTGGACCGGCCAGGGGCGACGTGGGAGTTCAACCTCGACGACCCGGAGCGGCGCAGGAACGGCGCGACCGCGCTGAGGTTCGCCGTCCTGCCCGACGGCTACGTGATCTACCGGGTGAAGAACGACTGGAACGAAGAAGGACCGCGAGGGATCCTGAGCGTGCAGGAGCTGGTCGCGACCACGCCGGAGGCGTACGCGACGCTGTACCGCTTCCTGCTCGACTACGACCTCGTCGTCACGGTGGAGGTGTTGGCCGCCCTCGACGAACCGCTCGTCCATCTGCTCGCCAACCCGCGCGCCATGACCCGGACCGGTGGCGACTCCCTGTGGCTCCGGCTCGTCGACGTCGATCGAGCCCTGGTCACCCGGCGCTACAACGCTCCGCTGGACCTGGTGTTCGGTGTCAGCGACGCCTTCTGCCCGTGGAACACCGGGAACTGGCGGCTCGTCACCGGCGCCGACGGCCACGCGGACGTGACGCGGGTGGAGGACGCGCCGGATCTCGAACTGGACATCACCGACCTCGGCGCGATCTTCCTCGGCGGGACCAGGCCGAGCACCCTGGCCGCGGCGGGCCGGATCAAGGAACGGACCGCCGGCGCGGTTTCGCGGGCGACGGCGGCGTTCGCCACCGACCGTGAACCGTCCTGCCTGGAATCGTTCTAGCGGCGCAGGATTCCGTGCTCGGTCACCACCGCGGTGATCAGCTCGAACGGCGTCACGTCGAAGGCCGGGTTGAACACCTGCGCGCCTTCGGGCGCGACCTTCGTGCCACCGAAGGCCAGGACCTCGCCGGGATCGCGTTCCTCGATCACGATCCCGGCGCCGTCCGGCATCGCGGTGTCCACAGTGGACGAAGGGGCGATGACCACGAACGGGATTCCGTGGTGCTTCGCCGCGATCGCCAGGCCGTAGGTGCCGATCTTGTTGGCGACGTCGCCGTTGGCGGCGATCCGGTCGGCGCCGACGAGGACGCAGTCGACCAGGCCGCGGCTCATCGCCGCGGCGGCCGCGCCGTCGGGCTGGATCCGGTACGGGACACCGGCTTCGGCCAGTTCCCAAGCGGTCAGGCGGGCACCCTGCAGCAGCGGCCGGGTCTCGTCGACGAGCACGGACTCGACCAGGCCGCGGGCCTGCAGATGCCAGACGACGCCGAGCGCGCTGCCCCAGGCGACCGTCGCGAGGTGGCCCGCGTTGCAGTGGCTCAGCAGCCGCAACGGCCGCCGCCCGCACTGCTCGATCACCACTTCGGCCGCCAGCCGGGAGGCCTCGTGGTTGATCCGCTCGTCCTCGTCGAGGATCGCCAGGGCTTCGGCGAGGACGGCTTCCGGCCCCTCCGGGAGCTTCGCGAGAGCGCGGGAAACGCCCCAGCTCAGGTTGACCGCCGTCGGCCGGGCCTGGGCGACGCGGCGCGCTTCGGCCTCGACGTCGCCTTGCGCGCGGGTGGCGAGCACGACGCCGAGCGCCCCGGCCGCGCCGAGCGCCGGCGCCCCGCGCACCGCGAGCCGCTGGATGGCGGCGACGAGTTCGCCGACCGTGCGCAGTTCGAGCACGCGGTACTCGGCGGGAAGGACGGTCTGGTCGATGATCGTGACCGCGTCGCCGGTCCAGTCGATGGTCCTGCGCATGATTCCCCCAGGAAATCCGGTTGTCCCGTCGCGACCGCCTCGGTGAGGATGCGGCCCGTGACCATTGAACGCCACCATCCGCCCGGTCTGCACCCCACACCCACCTACCACCACGTGACCATCGTCGAAGGCCGCCGGGACGTCCACCTCGCCGGTCAGTGCCCGCTCGCCGAAGACGGCAAGGTCGTCGACGGCGACGTACTCGCCCAGGTCGACCAGGTCGTCGCGAACACCGCCGCCGCGCTCGCCTTCGCCAAGGCGACCCCGGCGGACGTCGTGCGCACGGTGATCTACGTGGTGACGCCGGACGCGGACGTGCTTTCGGCCGTGTGGGACCGGTTCGTCGAGTCGGCGATCGGGGAGGCCTTCACCACCGCGAGCACCCTGCTGGGCGTCGCGCAGCTCGGCTACCCCGGGCAGCTCGTCGAACTCGACGTCACCGCCGCCACGGCCTGACCCCGCGGCCGCCTTGTGCCTCGTGAGTGGCTAGGACGGTTAGAACCGTCCTAGCCACTCACGAGGAACTCAGAGACCCGCCATGAGGTCGGTCTCCGTGATACCCGGACCCTGCCCGGCGCGGATGAACCACTCGACGCCGAACGCCTGCGCGAAGGCCTCGTCGGGCATCGCCAGGAAGAACGAATCCTCACTGATCTGACTGGCGTGCGCGCGCATCGCGGCCCGCTTGGCCGGCAGGTACGCGGTGACGTCGACCCTCGCCGTCAGGATCGCCTCCGGCTTGCCGAATTCGGAACCGTCCTCGAAGTCGGGAAGGTCCTCCGCCTTCATCTGCCCGGTCCGCACCGCCTCCTCCATGCCGCGGCGCATCTCGTCACTGTTGCTGGTCGCCTCGTAGACCCGCGGCGTGCCCGCCAGTTCGGCCGCCCGCATCCCGACGCGATGCACCTGGATGTGGTCCGGATGCCCGTAGCCGCCGTTGTCGTCGTAGACGGTCAGGACGTCGGCCTCCTCCTCGCGCAGGATCGCGGCCAGCCGCTGCGCGGCCTCCTCGACGTCGGCCTGCCAGAACGTGCCGGGCACGTCGTTGCGCGGCTCGCCCATCATGCCGGAATCGGTGTACCCCAGGAACTCCACGCGCTTGGCCCCCAGGACCTCGGCGGAGGCGTGCGTCTCCTGCACGCGGCGCTGCCACAACTCCTCTCCGTCGTCGAGGAACCCGTCCGGCACCTCGCCGACCTCACCCCTGGTCGCGACGACGAGCACGACACGGTGACCTTCCTCGAAGGCCTTGCGCATGACGCCACCCGCGACGATGCACTCGTCGTCGGGGTGGGCGTGAAAACTCACCAATGTGGCCATGGTGGGGAAACTACCGGGAGGCACCGACATATTCCGGCGGTCGGCCGCGCTATGCCGGGAAGGTCCGGCCCAGGAACTCCAGCGTCAGCGCCCAGGCCGCCGCGGCGGGCTCCGGCTGATGGAACATCGGCGCCACATGGTTGTGGAACGCGTGCCCCGCGCCTTCGTGGACGTGGATCTCCGCCCCGTCGTGGGAGGCGACCGCGTCGGCCAGGCGACGTACGCCCTCGACGGGAATGTAGGGATCCGCGCCGCCGAACTGGAACTGGATCGGGCAGGTGATCTTGTCCAGCAACGGAAGTTGCTCGGGAACGCGCGAGCCGTAGTACGAGACCGCGACGTCCGGGTCGCCTTCGGCAGCGGCCGCGTAGGCCATCGAGCCGCCGAGGCAGAAGCCGAAGACACCCGCGCGGCCGTCGGTTTCGGGTAGCGCGCGCAGTGTCGCCAGGGTCGCGAGCACGTCGGTGACGGCGCTCGCCGGGTCCAGCCGGCCGGCGACGGCCATCGACGCCGAGACACCGGCTTCGTCGTGCGTGGCCGACCAGCCGGGGGAGATCCGCCAGAACAGTTCGGGCACCGCGACGACGTAGCCGAGAGCGGCCAGGTCGGCGGCGACCGACTTGAGGTAGTCGTCGAGACCGAAGATCTCCTGGATCAGCACCAGCCCCGGGCCGGAGCCGGATTCGGGCAGCCAGAGCGGGGCGTCGAACGAGCCGTCGGCGACGGTCACCTTGGTCATCGGGTTCCTTCCAGTGCGCGCACGAGGCAGTCCGTCACGAGGGCGGCCTGCGTGCCGTCGGGGTCGAGGTCGGGATCGAAGATGGTCAGCTCGAGCCCGGCGGCGCCGGGGATCGCGAGCAGACCGCGCAGCAGCTCGACGAGCTTGTCCGGGCTGAGCCCGCCGGGATCGGGACTGTCCACTGCGGACACGAATTCCGGGTCGAGGGTGTCGATGTCGATGTGGATCCAGAAACCGTCCAGTGGCGCGAAAATCTCCCGGGCGGCGGCGAGCGCGCCGTCGGTGCCGGACGCCATGATCTCCTGGCTGGTCACGACCCGGAGCCCGGCATCGGCCGCCTCGGCGGATTCCTCCGCGCGAACGCCGAGCACGAGGACGTCTTCGTCGCGGACGTAGGGGCGAAGACCGTCCACATCGGCCAGTTCCGGTTGGCCACGGCCGGTGACGACGGCGAGGGCCTCGCCGCCCACGTTGGCGACGTGCTCGGAATTGCCGAGATGCCGGAAGTCGTCGTGTCCGTCGAAGTAGACGATGCCGTAGCGGCCTTCGCGACGCAGCGTCAGCATCGCGGCGAGCGCGATCGAGCAGTCGCCGCCGAGCACCACCGGGAAACCGCCGTCCGCGCGGATCTTCGCGAGGCGTCCGGCGAGGGCCCCGGTGTAGGCCGCGATCCCGGCCGCGTTCCGCACACCGCTTCCGGGTGACCAGGCGGGCAGATACCGCGGCGGGGTGACGACGCCGCCGTCGGTCGCCCCCAACCGGGTGAGCAGGCCGTGGTCACGCAGCGCGCCCGGTGCCTTGTAGCAGCCGGGGACCACCCCCTCGGCGGGCGGCCGCAGTCCGAGATTGGACGGTGCGTCGAGCAGTACGAAATTCCCCATGTTCACACCGTAGTAGCGACCTCTGGTGCCGCGCCGTCCGTCCCTTTAGGTTGAAGGGACGGACGGAGGAGGCTCAATGGCGGAGCGGACCAAATACATCCTCGACGAAGCGGATATGCCGACCAGGTGGTACAACGTCGTCCCGGATCTGCCGGAGCCGCCACCACCGCCGTTGCATCCCGGCACCCGTGAACCGGTCGGCCCGGACGATCTCGCGCCGCTGTTCCCGCAGGCGCTCATCGCCCAGGAGGTCAGCACCGAGCGGTACATCGACATCCCGGAAGAGGTACTGGACGTCTACCGGCTCTGGCGTCCGTCGCCGCTGTTCCGGGCGAGGCGGCTGGAGAAGGCACTCGGCACCCCCGCCCGCATCTACTACAAGTACGAGGGCGTCAGCCCGGTCGGCTCGCACAAGCCCAACACCGCAGTACCGCAGGCGTTCTACAACGCCGCGGAGGGTGTCACCAGGCTGACCACCGAGACCGGCGCCGGACAGTGGGGAAGCGCGCTGGCGTTCGCGTGCGCCACCTTCGGGCTCGAGTGCGAGGTGTGGCAGGTCCGCGCTTCCTACGACCAGAAGCCGTATCGCAAGCTGATGATGGAGACCTTC
>Ga0307518_10000864_pt1 | contig 22637 bp, 17 predicted proteins | sample 25_EM_MG_FD_203889 | JGI IMG/M metagenome (GOLD analysis project Ga0307518, IMG submission 203889) | Populus trichocarpa ectomycorrhiza microbial communities from riparian zone in the Pacific Northwest, United States - 25_EM | ecosystem: Host-associated > Plants > Roots > Unclassified | place...
GTGTTTGGTAGCATTACATAGCTAGCAATGAGCAGTCTTCAGAAACTTGAATGGGTGGATCATTGAAACAAACTCACCATAAACATTCATCCTGGCTCATTCTCCACACCACCTCACCCATTTCACCCACTATCTATTCTTCATTAGACCTTAGATACCATAGACATACCCTTAGCCACATCTACTTTATTAAACTAACTCGCGTGAGAACTTGAGACAAACTCGACATCTCATTGGCTAGAGCATATAAGACACAAATCTTGAATCTCATTGGTTGACAGACAACTGTATCTTGAATAAACAATAAACAACACATGATTTGTAACCAGTCACATTTTGCTATTGGCTCTTGCTCAGCACTCGGCCATTTTCACTGCTGAGCGCTGAACACGCTTATGGCGTGTGTTCCCCACGAGGAAGATGCAAGGTCTGTGCACTTATCGATTATCAGAAGTCGGTCTCATTCTCAATCATGCACCAGAGACCTGTCTGTCACTGTCAACCTTGCTCCCCAGCAACCCAGGCAAGGCCCTCAGGTGAGTATACCTATCGCATGTCACCCATTCTAGACTAAACTGTGAAGCAGCCCGAAAGACGAGGAAAGCATTCTCGAACGGAGTCCGTTGCTACTACCAATGGAGATGGTCGTGAACCCAGACAGTCAACACATCAACCTGCTGGTTCACTCCAGCTAGGGAGTAACCAGAATCAGCTGTTAACTGCTCATCAGCGTTGTTGTCTCGGACAGCAGAGGTGGCGTCAGTGTGAGCGCGAGGAACGCCAAGCTCATGGTGGTCAGCAGCAGGGTAAGTATCTACTAATAACTTGCACATTTGCAATGCTAATATAGCTCTGTGGACAATTTGAATCTTTCTACAGCCTCCAGTAGCCTGCTGCCTGATGATCAAATGGATGTTGACCAAACTGGTGGATTGATAAATAATGAGCAGGTTCGATTGCCAAGTGCTTCGCGCCGCTCACTTGCTCAGCACAGCCGGCGTGAAAGGGAGTGCCAGCAACGCGAAGCTAATGTGCAAGCACGTGAGCAGGAGCAGGCCACTCTCCCTCCACCATCCCCTCTGGCAGCACATCCGCCACCTCCGCCACCGCTGCCACCTCCGCCACTTCCCCCACTGTCTGCAGACAATGACCAGCACAACTGGTGCTCCCTCGGACAACAGAGATGTCGTGAACGTGAACGTGAACAACAACAGCAGCAACCACGTGTCAATCGGGAGGTCCGTGCTCTAGACCTTTATTTTGCTGCATGTCGTCCATACGTGGAACCTAGCAGCCGCCATGATCTGGGCCGTATGAATGTGGTGTGCCAAAAATGTCAGGCTTATCATTGGATGGCTGAACACCTTGTAGCTTCATTGGATCGCAATCCAGTGTTTGGTTTGTGTTGTAATCATGGCCAGGTCCACCTTCCCCCCACTCATGAGCCCCCTCAAGCTCTCAAAGACCTCTTAGAGCACGCAACTCCAGATGCACTCGAGTTTCAATCTAATATACCCCGCTATAATGCTGCCTTGGCATTCACATCATTGGGAGTTCAGATAGATCACCAGATCAATGGGGGGCATGGGCCATATGTGTTTCGCATTCATGGAGAGCTATGTCATCAGATCAGGGAACTCATACCCTCCGAAGGCCGTCGGCCAATGTATGCCCAGTTATATATCTATGATCCTGAATTTGCACTTGATGCACGCATGCAACACAATGATGGTCTCTGTCGTCACACGATAGAGAAGCTCCAGAATGTGTTGCTTGCACATCACCGGTATGCACCACTTTTTCGTCATGCCCATGAACTACTCATGCAAGAACCTGAGGACTCACTGATTACTGTCCGCTTGCTGGCTGACCCTACGCGCGACCATCGACGATACAATCTCCCAACCGTCAGTGAGATTGCTGCAGTTATTCCCAGAGATGGTGCTCATGCGACTGAGTCACGTGATATTGTCTTGCATCGTCGCTCCGGTCCACTGCATCGCATCAGCGACGGCCATAGATCGTATGCATGTCTTCACTATGTGCTATTCTTCCCTTATGGTGAAGATGGCTGGCACTGGGACATGCAACTCCACCAGCCAGACAAAGCTGAGCCGAGCAAGCTGTCTCAAATACGCTATACTGCATACCAGCTTTTTCCACGCAGTGCTCAGTATGCTGCTCTTTTCCGCGGCCGTGCATTATTTCAGCAGTATCTGGTTGATATATTTGCATCCGCTGAACAGGGCCGTCTCAGATATTTACGCCACAATCAAGATCAACTGCGGGCATCACTTTACAGTGGCCTTCAGGATGCCCTTGCAGGTCCTCATGACGATGGACCTGATTTACATGAAATTGGACAGCGCATTGTTTTGCTGTCGTCCTTCACTGGAGGTCCACGGTACATGTATCAGTGCTATCAAGATGGTCTAGCACTAGCTCAGTACTTCAAAGCTATTGACATATTCATGACTGTCACTTGTAATCCGAAGTGGCCAGAGGTTCAGCAGGAGCTTCTTCCAGGACAGACAGCTGCAGACCATCCAGATTTAGTTGCCAGGGTGTTCCACATGAAGAAGACAGAAATTATTAATAATGTTTACAAGAATGGTGTATTTGGTCACACTGTGGCATACATCTATACCATTGAGTTTCAGAAGCATGGACTTCCGCACATGCATTTGTTAATCTTCCTCGAGCAGCCACATAAGCTCCTAACTCCTGCTGATATTGACACAGTTATATGGGCCCGCTGGCCAGATCCTGACATGCACCCACTGTTGTTCGAGACTGTCAAAGCATGCATGGTGCATGGCCCCTGTGGTGCATTCAACCCAAATGCACCATGCATGCAACACGAGAAATGTACCAAGGGATACCCGAAACCCTTCCAGGAGCAAACCAACATGGATCACGATGGCTACCCGTTGTATCACCGACCTGAGGATCACCGAACATTCAAAGTTGGTCAGCATGAGCTTGATAATCGCTGGATTGTGCCATACAATCCATTTATGTCTGCGACATTCAACTGTCACATTAATGTTGAATGTGGCATCACTTTCCATTCACTGAAATATGTGAACAAATACATTTGCAAGGGCCAGGACCATGCAACCATGGAGATCAGCTCCCACTGTGATGAGATCAAGCAATATATTGATGGTCGTTATATATCTGCCCCCGAGGCAGTCTGGTGGCTTTTTCAGTTCCATATTCATGAACAGCACCCTCCCATCACCTGGCTTCAAGTCCACTTGCCGGGACAGCATATGGTTGTTTTCAACCCAAATGATGACCCAGAAGTTGTCCGGCAGAGGGCCGAAAATGAATCTACTACATTAACTGCTTTCTTCAAAGCAAATGCTGATCCTGGTCCCCTCGGTGTTGTGGCACGCCAATACACATATCAGGAATTCCCCCAGCATTTGACATGGAAGGCAGACAAGAAGGTCTGGAGCATTCGTCAGAAAGGCTTTGCCCTTGGTCGCATGTACTATGTTGGTCCCACTGGTGGCGAACGATTCTATCTTCGGACACTTCTCACGGTTATCAAAGGTGCAAGGTCATTTACAGATCTCCGAACCTTCCATGGTGTCGTCTATCCCACGTTTCGTGAAGCCTGTCTTGCTCATGGGCTACTGGAGGATGATAGGGAATGGGAACTGTGCCTAGAAGATGCTGTTATGATGCAGACAGGCCATCAACTACGACAGCTCTTTGCCACAATCCTTCTTTTCTGTGATTCGTCGAATCCAGCACGACTTTGGAATGATTTCCGTCAGCACATCTGTGATGATTTGCAACATCGGTTGACTGTCATGGGTCGTAACAATCCATCAGCAGAAGACGCCTTTGACTTTGGCCTGTACCTCCTCAATAAGCTCCTGATGGAGTCAGGACACTCACTCACAGATTTTGCAATGCCCCAGCCTCAGCACAATTGGGACATTGAGCAAGGAAACCATTATATTGCAAAAGAGTTATCTTATAACAGGGATGACGAACAAGCAGCAGCATTGGCAAACATACTGCTTCTTAATTTGGAGCAAGCTGATGCATTCAACCGCATTTTCGACTCGGTCACACACAATAAACAAAAGTTCTTTTTCCTCAGTGGCCCAGGAGGAACAGGAAAGACATTTGTTTACAAGACAGTTTGTCATCGCATTCGTGCAGAGGGATGGATTGTTCTGTGTGTTGCATCCTCTGGAATAGCTGCCTTGCTCATGCGTGGGGGACAAACCGCACACTCCATGTTTAAAATTCCCATTGATGACCTCAGCGAGGACTCATTTTGTTGTATTCCAAAAGAAGGTCTCCTCGCAGGGCTCATACGTTCCACCGTACTAATCATCTGGGACGAAATTACGATGCAGCACAGGCATGCATTGGAGGCTGTGGATAAAACATGCCGCGATATTCGAGACAGTGGTGCACCTTTTGGTGGGATCACTGTTGTTATTGGAGGAGACTTCCAGCAAATCTTGCCAGTCATAAGGCGAGGATCAAGAGAAAGCACAGTGGATGCAACGGTTCAACATTCCTACCTTTGGAACCATGTTGAGATCCTTCGTCTTAAGCAGAACATGCGCCTTGACGAAGCCAGCCATAGCTTTGCTGAGTGGCTTTTGGACATTGGTCATGGTCGAAATTCAGATGCACTGGATGGTCATGTTGTGCTTCCAGAGGATATGCTCACAACTGACATCGACACCCTTATTGCCAAAATATATGGAAGCATTGAACATGAGCAACATATCCCACCCCCCCAATATTTCAGTGATCGCATGATTCTCGCAGCACGCAATGGTGATGTTGATGAGATAAACAAAACAGTTCTACACAAGATGATTGGTGACGAGATATCATTTTTCAGTGCTGATGAGGTCATTCACGAACAAGGAGTCGACGGACAACAGCCAGATCAAATTGGATACCCTGTCGAATTTCTACGATCTCTCAGTGCTTCTGGACTCCCCCCTGGGGAGCTCACACTCAAAGTTGGCTGCCCACTGATCTTGCTTCGCAATCTTGCACCACAGCAGGGTCTCTGCAATGGCACCCGGATGGTTGTGCTTCGCATGTCAAACCGGATTCTCGAGGTTCGAATACTTGGGGGAGACCATGATGGCAAGATAGCCTTCATACCCCGCATATCACTTATACCATCCACAATGAACTCTGACTTTACATTCCAGTTCAAACGACGGCAGTTTCCAGTGCGCCTTGCATTTGCGATGACAATCAACAAGGCTCAAGGGCAATCAGTGAAATATGTTGGCTTGGATTTACGTGTTCCTGTCTTTAGTCATGGGCAACTTTATGTTGCGCTCTCTCGTGCAACATCACATCACCGCATTTCAGTCTTACTTCCAGCCGGCGAATCAAAAACACTAAATGTAGTATATCCAGAGGTTCTCACTGTATGGTGGGTTGTTTATCTGTCGTTTTGACGAGTTGAACTGGACTGACACATAGTGCCGCCCTCCAGAAACATCCCTTCAGCATCACTGAAGTCACACCATTCGGAAATCACAATGTTCTGTGATATTCGGGAATGTTCAGTGAGTTTCCGTCACTGTTTGTGTCAATTGTCTAAGTGAAGTTGCTTAAAAGCAATCTGGACCACGGAATCACCTGCATTCAATACCTTCCCACTTTCCTTCCTATTTCCCATTCATACCACCTATATTTTGTCCTTACTCTGAGCATGTCCCATTCGAGTGCAACAATCAGTGCTATTGCAGTGTTTGAGAATGGCCGCAAAGTTGAGGGAATGAGCTGCATCTTTGATGCGCAAATTTTCCTTGGGAAGGAGAAACCACTACTCGCAGCACTTTGGTACTTTAATCGCGACAACAGAGAGTTTGGCGACGTTGGATTCTATTTTATCACTGCCCGTGTAACTTTCTTCGTCCAATCCTTGTACAACACCAGTACTCACCCTTTTTTATTAGGTTGCAGCTATGGAGAATGGTGCAAATATCTCACGTCTCACAACCTGTCCTATGGAGACGGAATATGACTTAGTTGGTGAGGTCATCAGGGTAAGAGAACAGCTGTTAATACTCTCAATGTGGTAGAGTGACTAATATTTTACAGCTAATCCAGATCAAAGTTCCAGACTGGCGAGGTATGTACTGTACCACTATGTGTCTCACTTGAATTTCAACCCTGTGTCTGACATTTTCTGTACCAACTTCTCCACAGGTACTAGTGATGACCATGACGACAACCGTTTGCAAGCAATTGACATATGCGATATCGTGGATCTGGCCCAGTTACCGTATATTGAAATCTGCAGTACGACAGAAACTGTCGATGACCTTGCCGGCACATTCGAAATTCACATGCACCAATATGTTGCCACGCTCCGAAATCCTGGTCGTGATACCAATTCTGCCATTGCTCTATCAGGTAGTAGTTCTAAGTTTTGGTCTATTATGCCAGTAGAGTGTACTGTCCCGGACACTGCTCGCTGGAGGTCAAAGGGCATTGGTAGTAAAGAGACCAATGGAAAACGGCTGGTCCCTCGCAAAAATACCTATGTCTCAATTACAGGTTTCATCACCAGCCGGCATTCCACTGCCAGTAACAAATGCTTCTGTGTTTGTAACGGTCCGACTTTTTATCTTATTAGATAGCATCTTATCTTATCGTAGTGTACAGCCGCGTCTTGTCGACCTTAGTCTAGACCCGTGCCTCATGCTGTACACGCTGCCTCCCTTGATGTCATTCCGTGTAGCCTTAGCTCCACTATGACATCACTAACATAGCATTGCACAGTACGTAGCCTCGTGGATAGCCTTGCGTAGCCCTCGTGTAGAGTAGTATATATACAGTGCAATCTAAGCACCCAGAGGCTCTCCATTCGAGCTCATCTTGGGTTATTGCCCTAGTCCTTGCGTCCTATCCTCTCAGAGTCCCAGTGTGTAGTAGGGTCCTTGGTGTCTTTGCCTAGGGTCGTCTCAGTGTTGAAGTTGATTCTATGGTATTTTTGGGTCGTCCTACAGTGCCAGGGACACCACAGGCCTCTCCACTCGCAGGTACGAATTCAATCTCACACTAAATTAAATTATCTCATTGTCGTGTGTTGCAGGTGCTGCACTGAATGAAGCCTCTCCCGGTCGCTCGAACTTAAAGTTCGATTTCTCCCAACCTATCGGAAACAAGAAGCGGCGCATTGATGCTTAATTATCCTTCCGCCTCGAGTCGTTGACTCACTACATTCTTTCACACAATATTCCTTTCGTTTTCCATTCTAAAATCAGACATTGACTTACTACAGTACCTCATGAATAACTTGGAATACCATTTTTAATTTTGATGTTATAAATGCAATCTATGTTTGGACACAACTAATAGTCACTGGACTCGAGTTGCTCAAATCTCTCGAGTGGCGTAGCCACGGGTAGCTGCTAGTTAGCAACTATTCTTTGTTTGATGTCTGCACTTACCTCAGTGGCCTCGTCCACTGCGAGTCGGTGGCCCAGTTGCCTGCCCGCTTCACCTTCTGCTGAACTATCGACAGATCATGTACTGCTGTTCTCATGCACGACGGGGGTGGAGGATGGGTCAACTTTGCATCGTCCCCCCAGTCCATGAATACCAAGAACAATGAATGGAATTGGCATATTCATCACTAACCCTGAGACGCTGTTGTACGCAATCACCTTGAGAAAACGACTGTTGGCATGTCAAGCAATGGAAGGTCACTTTGAGAGTCACGATGTGTCGAGGTATGCTGCCATATCTGCGTTCATCAGTGCAGGTGGTCCACTTACACCAAATTAAGTCCTTCGTCTGCCCATCTACACCATGTGGATTGTGGAGATGCGTGTGTATCTCTTTCGCATTCCCCCCAATGTATTGACCACAAGGACTTCCCTGTCCACCCACTTGCACTCGTACACGACGACAGCAGTACCGGGATTCTGTTCAACTTGATGCCACGTCTGTTGTTAGATCTCAATAATGCAGTCATTATGAGTTGACATCCTCGTGAACTTTTGGAAATGACAAACGATGAAGAGGCTATCACCTGATTTCCCTTAAGAAACTCCCATCGATCCCAGGGAATACGGGGAACCTGGATGGGTGGATCCTTGAAATGAACCCATCGTAACGTTCCTCTTGGTTCATTCTCCTTGACATTCGTGGCATTGATGAAGCTTTCGAAGCGAGACCCATCGGTCACGACGTCACGTACACCATACAAGGCACATGTACAATATGCACCGAGTCAGCTGGAAAATCCATCCAAGCCCCACTACTCGTCAATGTCTGCCAAGTCAGGCCTAAGAGCCCAGACACTGGGCTAGTCAGCAGACCCGACGTGACCTGGTCCGTGCTACAAACACCTGGTTTCCGATGGCAAACCCTGCCATCCGGACGACGTCCCTGCCCGCTGCCGTGTTGGATCGTGAATGGCTGAGAGAAGTTTTTCAACGTCGATGACAATGCAACTTTGAGTAAGGCAATTTAGAAGTAGCCCGATATACAGCTGGTGTCAGCGATACAGCATGTGATCATTGTGTGACACAGCGTGATGTGAATATGAACCGACTCGGACAGGTGGGCTTTGTTGGGAATTTACACTGAGCCGGTGTCGAGGATGACGTCAAAGGCCACAGGGAGCATCCCGATGCCCGATGATTCAGGGCAATATACAGTGAAAAGTCTGAGCTCACCTCGAGTCGGCATTCTGGTTAGTCAAGTGTGCCACAGCACAGGATGGGTCAGAGAGAGAGCTCACAAGTTTACACCCTCGCTTCCCTTTTGTGGAGATTCACCGCCATACTTGAGAGTGAGGAACTCCCGTTCTCGCTGTGCCCATGTTGCCCAGTCGTCGAGCGGACGGGTGGTGTTCTGCGTGTGAGCGGAATGGTCAGTCCTAGTTGGCCAGGGCCCAGCAGCGACAGGAACCGGGCTGGGCACAGCGATACAACCATGTGGGGACGAAAGCAACAGCGAGTGCCAACAACCAGGCTGATAAGATTGAGAGTGCGTTGAACAAGGAGACCCGAGGGTGGTGGTGGTGGTTGGTGGTTAGACTGGAAGATAATAAAACAAGACGACTGTAGAAGAAAGCGCAAGGTGGACACTTGTCAAATGGACCACAGCGGAGACACAAATGCCTCGTAGCATTCTTCCCACGCTCTCTAGACGTCTGTCTCAATCTTTGCCATCCAGTCTCCAAGGCACTGGAATAATATCCACACACCAGTTGCCATGCAATCACGCGAGTTACACCACTAGCCTGGTGGCCATACAACTAGTGCTCAGTAAATGTCCATGGTGTGATACCTGACCAACAACTGCAGGGGGTACTACTTATGGAAATTTCCGAGTGTAAAGGTGCAGCAATCAGATGCAGCTCACGGCCCATCATTTATCAGGAAGGATTTCACATGGTGTTACAGATATCAGAGTCACTTAGTACAAGAAACGACAAGCAAGGCGCACCGGTGAGCGGTGAACAAGAACAATGGTAGCAAATGGAAAGTGAACACGAGACAGAGAGCAGAACACAAGGACAATGAAAACAGCAAGCGCACGATAACGACAAAAATAGTAAGCGGGCAGTACTAAGGACAACAGAGCAAGACAATGACAACGGCAACACAAGCGGAGACGGTCAGAGATAGCAAAGACAACATGGAAGGGGTGAGATCAATGGTGAAAACGATGTCGACAAAGGCAGCGACCAAAAAAGTGGCGAGGACAGACAATGAACAAGGATGACGGAGACAGCTAAATGAACAGCAAGAACAACGATGAAGGAATGGTAGACAAGAAGACATGAAGTGTCCGTTTTATAAACAAGTTAAAGGTATCCATTGTGTGACGGTGGAAAGTGTCACCGAAAAGGAGCCAAAAGTTTACCTGATCGGTAACTGAGCACTACCCACTCCTATCCACTTGCTGGATCTCCTCGACTACTTGTTGCATGGTAGGACGCCCGGAAGGACCGGGGTTCCAGCATTTGCAACATAAATCCCACCACTCGTCTGTCAAATGATGTGAGCTCGGGCGATCAGGCAGACCTTCCTTGATCTTCGCCATGATCTGAATGGGATCGCTGCTTGGGTGGAAGGGGTCTTTACTCGTGAACAGCTCCTGCGGAAATTTAGTTTATCGCAAGAATACAAATGGACAGGGTTTACCAAAGCCGTCATTGCAAATGCCCACACATCCTGTTCGACTGTTGCCTCGAAACCATCCAACATTTCTGGTGCCATCCATGGCAACGAACCTGCAATTTGTCGTGCGTTGGAAATATTGGGTGAGGGATCGACCAGGGATGATAGATGAAAACCCCCAATTCGGGCTTGGCCCTCCTCAGATATGAACACGTTGAGCTGCAAAAGGCCCCATCAGACAGAACCACATTGCAAAAACAAACCGACTCACCCCCTTCAAATCTCCATGGTACACTCGGCCACAATGGGGATTATTACTATGCAAATAACATAGCCCACTTGCGATCCCTTTGATCTATACAACCTTTAGACAGTATTCATTTAGAATACATTCGACATACCAAAGGGCAGGGATCAACAGACTCATCCTGCACATAATCACGCGCATTTCCTTTCTCCATCCACGGAGAAATGACCGATATGCCCGTTTGACGATGAGTCATGATCCCGATGAAAGGAAGGACATTATCATGCTTGAGGTTGGACCAGACATATACTTCTTTCAGGAATATCTATGCAAGGATCAGAGCAAGTCGAAGCGGGCTAATGGTACGCACCTCGATGGCTTCCTCATCCCATATAAAACGAGGAGTCTTTATAGCCACCTTTTCCCACGCCCTATCAGATACACCGAAAATTTATGATTGGGCAGGAGGCTTACCTTCACGTCTCGAACTGTATTCCCCTCTTTTAGTTGCAAAATCCCAGACTTGACCGTAGAAAATCCTTTCAAAGCATAAAAGGCATTGTTGTCCAACGCAAGTTCACTGAAGTGTTGGATTTTATTATTGGATGCCCATGTGGCAACTTCATCGAGTCTTTCCTCAACATCCAATAGGCGGAACCTGTCGTTGTCATAAGATAGGCCGGCGTCGACCTCGGATTTAGTGTGAGTCTGAGTCTGAGTGGTGCGGTATGTCAGAAAGCGTCTAGGATTAGAGACTTGGTGATAACTGCATACTTGTAGTAGAGGATTGATAACCTTAACGACTTCTGACATCTTCGGACGCTCATCCGGCTTGTATTTGCAGCAAAGCAACGATATTTTCTTCCACTCATCCGTCAGGTAAAAAAGGGATGCATCGAGGCCAGTCAACTTTTCGTCCATAATATGACTCATTATGGCACCAATATTCTGCAAACGATAGAATGGTCGGTTCCTTATAAGCAACTCCTAGAGAGATAAAGTCAAGCGTAGTCGCCGGAAGAGCAGATAAATGGCTTACGAGTGTCGTCATTCCAAAGGCCCATACGTCGCTCTCGGTAGAAATCGTGAATTTGTTCTGTTGGAAGTGCTCCGGGGCCATCCAATCCAAGGCACCCTTCTGATCCCCTTTGACGACCAGGCTAAACGATGCTTCAGCAAGGCGGGAGGAACCAAAGTCGGTGAGGAGTGCACGTCCATCATCAGAGATCAAAACATTGGCCTGTTATGAGGGTCTGTTGAATCAAACATTTGGCTCAAAGTCAAGTACACCCACGCCTTTGATTCCTCCGTGAATAATGGGACCCTGGTCATGACCGTGAAGGTATTTCAGTCCGTTTGCGATTCCCAGAATCTAAAGGACAGGCTGAGAAGGGCAGCAAATGCAAGACATTCATGATACATACCAACGGACGAGGATCGACACCCGGATCTTGCACATGGCGAAACGCGTCCTTTTTTTCCATCAATGGAGACACAATGGATATTGTGTGATCGAAAGCAGCTGTGATCCCGAGTAGTTTAACAAGATTTTCATCTTTGAGGTTGCACCAGACGTATATTTCGCCGAGTATTTTCTGATCCAATGTCATGAGACACCGCAACGACGAGAACCACAAATATAAGCTGCTTACCATGAGTACATCCTTATTATCATAACGGACGACTTTTACTGCCACGGCTCGTTCTTCTTGTGGATTCGGAGTTTCCTTGGTGCCGTTCCCCGACGCCTCCGTCTGTTCTCCGCTCAGAACCAGAGTTCCCTTATATACATCGCCATAGGTGCTGGATACGATGCGGGTGTCTAGAGAAACCTGACGCCCGAGGTCGAGCGAAGCGATTCGATCATGCGCCTTCTTCTCCGAACAAGGACAGGAGCCAGGGTGATCGATTGCTTCAATCCTAACGGGGTATGATTCCCCTGAGCCCTTCCACATCACACAAGAAGTTCGCACTGTGCAGCGAGGAAGACGAGTATGCTTGATACAGATGTGAGAAGGGCCAGGGTACGTCTCTGCCATGGATTTGGCATGCTCTGGTCCTGTGATTAGCATCTTGTTGTATTCTTCCGTGGCATTACCCCCGTCACTGTCCATGACGTGTATCCAAACCTGCCCGAAGCATTGCCCGAAGCCAACTGAAAAACGAGAGTTGTGTCGACTACTGGCGTAGGTTCCAACACACAGAGGATTGGAACTGTGTAGATGGACGCTGTTAGGGCCGATGAATTCTGCGTCGGAGCAGGAAAGACCAAGTTTGGAAACTGCTTCATCGTCAAATTCGAATACTGGATCGTGATAGACAACGTCTTGATATCTGAGATGGAGTTGTTCGAACCTGAGAACTTCTTTCACAGAGAATGCGTCTCCGGATTGAGGACCGAAAGATCGATAGTAGTTGGATTTCCACAAAGTCAAATAGATCGTCACTGGTCTCTGTTCGACGGCACGGCGGCACTGCAGGGTAGCTTTTACGACTGTGCTTGAGCCACTACAGGATCTGAGAGGAAGCCAGATTTGAATGCCACGGTTCGTAATGGCAAACGCGCCAAGTCCTTCTTCCTCCTCCTTCGACATGGGTACTCCGAGGGCCTTTGTGAATTCATCGATCTCCATCGTTTGCAGGTCAAAACACTTGCGGAAGAAGCTCGGATTATCGGCGAGGACACTCCCAGACCGCCCAGTGACCTTCTCTGACTCCCATGCGAAAATGCTCTGGTCGTTCGACTTGCGGATGACCTCCAACTGCAAACGCTCGAATGCTTTCTCCCCTTCCCCGTACAACATCGGCATGTTCACATCCAGCAGGCCCATCAACGAATACGCCCTGTCCTCGACTCGGCTAGTGCTCCGATCTGCGGCCCATGACATGATTTGGGCAACGCAGGGACGGGTAGTAAAGGAAAGCCCATTTGTTAGGACGTTCTGCGGAATTTGAGTGATATCGTGCAAGGTTTTGGAATATCCTTCCTTATCGCCAATGAACTGCCAATTTTCGTTGAAGAATCGGACATCGTGCGGAGCGATCAACTCCTGCAGTGTCCACCCACGCGAGAACCACTCTGGCCAGCCGTTGAATTTGCTATACTTGACGCGGTCGGGTTTGGCAGGAAAGGGTACGTCCTGGGGAACATCGTGGAGGTACGCATAGCATCGCGCTGATTTTTCATACCAGCGGTACATGGAATTGATGGCCTCAGATAGCTCCGCGCTGCTTCGTTTGTCGATGCAGCAGGTATCGGCCCACAACCACTCGTACCCATCCTTTTTAGCCTGCTTACAACTCTTGAGGATCTTCTGATAGCCGCCACGGTTGCGAATTTCATCCCGCTTCTTCGCATCCATGCTTGCCAGCCCAACCATCTCCTCATAGTTGACCTCTGCGGTATCCTTAAGCCATCGATGGGATAGAATTGCGTACGCTGTCTGTTCACAATTGCCCCATTCAAGAATCTTAGCTTGGGGAATGACTGTCTCCTTCGGGTTGACAATCGCCTGCTCCCACTCCAAAAAGGGTGGTACATGTATCAGAAACATGTCACGTGAGTCTGTATTTCTCTGTTAGACTTCGAGCAATTATCTCCGAAGTTAGAGCGCCACACATACCACTTGAAGCTATGGCCACCAAAAAATCAGACAAACGAGCTCGAAATTTGGCTCCAAAGATTTCGCTATAATTCTAAAATGTAGTGAGGTATATAAGTGACGGTAGAGAGACCCGGCAAAATGACACCCACAGATCTCTCGCTGTTCGTTCGTTGTGACAACAACAGATGCGGGGTGTGACGGAAAGCGGATGCGTTCGGCCACACGGTAGTCTTTTCTCGTTAGAGGTTGTGGTTGGTCGCTCAGGAAGAACTGGCCAAAACGATCTCTGTGTGAGGTAGACTGGGGGGGATAGCATCGAATATTTACGTCCTTAAGTACTTTCTACGTGCGGCGGGAGAATAAGCGAGTGCCTAAAAAAAAAGGGAACAAGGCGTTAGAAATCGTAAGTTGTTACGGTGGTGATAAGCAGAGTGGCTCCAGCCACTCACAAACAACATAATCCCCAAATACAGGTGATGCAGTACTCGTGTTCCGCGATATCGGGCAAAGAACAGCGTGGTACAGTGAACACAGAGAACCAATCTGTCTATATCAAGTATGGTCTGTACAGCACTGTGAGGTAACTGTGAGGTGACCCCACCTGTGCTGCTGTAATGTCATGGCCAGTACATGATTACATGGATTATGTAGATGCCGCATTTCAGAGCGTCTGGAAGATAACGCAGCGTGGTGACACTCAGGCCTCAGGGGCAATGTAACCATAAAAAGGGCGCTTAAATTAGCCGAGTGAGAGATCCTCACGGAAATCACCGAAAGAATCATGGCCACCGTCGCGATCATCGGGGGGCGTCCATACTCCGCGGCTCAGCAAACCGCGCATTCTCACGCTCCACACCTATTGTGCCAGTACTTGAGCAGAACCGCAGAACTGGGATTCGAGCACTGAGGGGCCCTTGAACCACAACCATGACCATGGTCGGTTTTCCCACGGAAGAAAATGCAGCCAACAACTCCAATGCATACTACCACCATAAGGCCCCCGCGGGCCGCAGCCTCCGAAACGACGGCCCGATCAGTAAATCCCTTGTTTCGGGACAGTGCTTACAATAATCAGCATAATAGTATAGGCTAGTATGTGACAGTACTTACAGCATACGTTGCCACAGGGTCCCAGTACTTTACAGTACGTCACCAAGTCCTATCGTGTACCCCACCCCCACACCACCACTGTAACCACACGCACTGTCAAACTTTGTTCGCACACGACGCCGCCACTCCCACACCAGCATCACCGACAATGCTGACCTCCACTGCCCTGGCCAGCATCGACCACCAGCCGCAACATCGACCACACCACCACAGTGCAATCGCACTTGCAGGGACGTTTCTTTTTTTCTTTTTTGTTTTGTAATATACTAACTATTATTACAGTCCTCTGCGTGCACACTCACACCTGTGTACACCTACGCCAGTACAGCCTGATTTTCCCCGCTACTCCGAGTTTTTTTTTGTTTACTTACTATTATTACCAGCCCATTGCATGGACACCCGCCCCGCATACGCCACGCAGCCCAGCCACCCAAGCTAACCACTTACGGCTGATATGATCAATGCCAAGACCACACCAACTAACGACAGTACTTGACGACGACCAACTCTGGCCATCCACCACAACACGACGACAACAACACTATGACCAACATAACGTTGACCACAACCACAACCACCACAATGTGACAACGGCGACGACGACGACGACGTCTTCCTGGGCAGCCAGTGCCGCCACAGGGACAGACCACGACCACTAGCCACGGAGGCACGACGGTGATGAGGCACGACAATGACGATCGCACGTGGCCAGAGCCATGGCGGTACGACGACAGCAACAGCGACGAAGTGACGCGCATGGCCAGTACCACGGCGCTACGACGACGAAGAGTAGGGGCGGCATTGATACGACCAATTGGCATTAGTAGATTACAATGTAGCTATGCATGTATGCGCTGCAGATACATTCCTTTCATAAATACCGATCCGCTCGTATTCGCTGTCTGGGTTGAACCGGGTCGGCATATCTGCATGGTTTACTGTGTCATCCATCTGGAACGAGATGGAGGATGATCTTCAGAAAATTGCCGGGGGGAGTCCGTATACATATGTACTGTCAAATCTTTAAAAAGCTTGTAAATCGGTTTCCTGCGAACACTTTGATCAGGTGAATGGCGTCACTCGACTGTATCATACACTACATATCATAATCCTAGGCAATTTCGGGATGCTCATCAGGAGTAGGATAAGGGGACTACAATCCACGTTCTTTGACAAGAATTCATAGCAGTTTGTTTTTGAAGAAGGTTATTCGCAGATCGTCGTGACCACAACTGGTTTAGCAGGTACGTTTGTTATGTGGTTTGAAATCGAGCGTGTACAGTCCACGGATCCCAGCGGCAAAAAAGACATGCGGTATGTAATGCAAACTTCGAAGTACAACACTTGAGCTTGAATCGTGCTTGATCATTAAATCGCTTGATATTGACTAGCAATTACCAATTCAGAGTCGATGGTCTGAGGTAACTGTAACCGAAATGAGCATAAATGAAGATACGACTTCACTCAACGGAAGGCAATTACAAGGCGTTCTAAGAAAAAAGACGTGCAACATGCAATGCAAACTTCGAAGTACAACACTTGAGCTTGAATCGTGCTTGATCATTAAATCGCTTGATATTGACTAGCAATTGCTAATTCAGAGTCGATGATCTGAGGTAACTGTAACCGAAATGAGCATAAATGAAGATATGACTTCACTCAACGGAAGGCAATCACTTCAAGGATAAGGCGTTCTAAGGGTTTAGTGTAGGAGCCAGACACCTCCAGTAGCAAGCGTGCGGAAACCAGAGCGAGTCGACATCTCCAAGCTACCACCATCGCACTCGCCTCTCCACACCACCTCACCCAGGGCCCATCATTCGTTTCACCTACCTATTCCTCATTAGACCTTAGATACCATAAGCATACCCTTGGCCACATTAGCAACTATTCTTTGTTTGGTGTCTGCACTTACCTCAGTGGCCTCGTCCACTACCAGTCGGTGGCCCGGCCGGCCGGCCACTCACCTTCCTCCACCAGACTGGACAGAACATGCACTGCTGCTCTCGCACACGACGGGGATGGAGGGTGGATCAATTCGCGTCGTGCCCCCGGTCAACGAACACCAAGAACAATGGAATTAGTGAATTCATCACTAGCCCCCGAGATGCTATTGTATGCATTCACGAGAAAACGACTGTTGGCATGTCGAGCAACAGAGAGCCACTTTGAGAGGAGTCATGATGTGTGAAGATATGCTGCCACATCTGCGTTCATCATTGCAGGTGGTCCACTTGCACCGAATCAAGTCCTTCATCTGCCCACCAACAACATGAGAATTGCGGAGGTGCATACGTATTTCCTTCGCGTTCCCCTCAATATATTGACCACAGGGACTTCCCTGCTCACCCACTTGCACTCATACATGACGACCGGAATTCCGTCCAGCTTGATGCCACGTCTGTTGTTAGACCTCAATAATGCGGTCGTTATGCGCTGACATCCTCGCAAACCTTTGGAAATGACAATAAGGATGAGAAGTCGGAGTCTATCACCTGATTTCCCTTAAGAAACACCATCGATCCCAGGGAATATGCATGGGTATGGGAAACCTGAATGGGTGGATCCTTGAAATGAACCCACCGTAAACGTTCCTCCTGGCTCATTCTCCTTGATATTCGTGACATTGATGAAGCTTTCGAAGCGAGACCCACCAGCCACGATGTGCACATGTACAATACGCACCGAGTCAGCTGGAAAGACATGGCCGGATCCGTCCAAGCCCCACTGCTCGCCAAGGTTTGCCAAAATAGAGTGACACCAGATGCAGCAATGGTATGCCAAGCCAGGCCCAACAGCTCAAACATTGGGCTGGTCAGCAGACCCAACGTAACCTGGTCCACGCCGTAAACTTACCTGGTTTCTGATGGTGGACCCCGCCATCTGGACGACGTCCTGTACGAGGTACCTGGCATGCCTGCCCGCTGCCGCATTGGATCTCGATTGGTTAGGAAGGGTTTATCAACGTCGATGGCGATGTGGCTTTGAGGAAGGCAATTTTTGGTGCAGCCGGATGTACAACTGGTGTCGGCGATCCAGAGATCACTGTGTGACGCAGTGCAATGTGACTATGGACCGAGACGTGTGGGCTTTGTTGGGAACTTACGCTGAGCTGGTGTCGAGGACGACATCAAAGGCCACAGGTGGCGTCCCGGTGCCCAACAAGCCATAAAAGCTAAGAGGGCACGATCATTCGGGGCAGACGAGAATCAGATACACGGCGACCAGTTTAAGCTCACCTCGAGTATCCTGGTTAGTCAAACTTGCCACAGCACAGGATGGGTCGGTGAGAGAGCTCACAAGTTTACACCCTCGCTCCCCTTTTGTGGATATTCACCGTTGCCATACCTGAGAGTGAGGAACTCCCGTTCTCTCCATGCCCACGTTGTCCAGTCACTGACGGTGCGGACGGGTGGTGCTCTGCGAGTGAGCGGAATGGTCAGTCCTGGCTGGCCAGCAGTGACAGAACCCAGGCTGGGCACAGCGATACAGCCATGCAGGACGAAAGCAACGTAGCACTAGCGAGTGCCAGCTGATAGCATTGCGGGTGCGACGAACAAGAGGGCAGACCCGAGGGTGGTGGTGGTTTGTGAAAGATAATAAAACAAGACAACTGCGGAAGAAAAACCTCGCACTATGGACACTTGTCCGGCCAGCCGGGGACAAGCAAGAGAATGGACTGCGGAGACTCATGATCATTGGCTGGGGGTGACAAAAATTTGCCCCGATCCGGATCACTCCACGTGGCTCTACGACTTTGTCTCAATCAGAGCAATCCAGGCTAGGTCACAGCTGAACAGACATTTTAATCCGGAAACCATCCAACTTGGTCATCGTCGTCCATCACAATGAGCACTGTAACTTGGCGCAACTCTTTCACATTTGTTTCCTGGGTGTTCCATCTTATTCTTGCTGATATTTTTTCTTGCATTCAGATACAACAAGTATTCCCAGATCACAGCCCGGGCAGTCCGTCAGTCTTTGAAAGAGAACAAACGGATCCAGGCTGAAAAGCGGGGCATAACAGTGCTGCGGTACCAAAAGTGGGACAATGGAGTGGGCGGTTCACAGGTATGTACCAGTCGTTCACTGATCGCCATTCGCGTGTCTCATTCGTTTGCGTGTTCCAGGTGTACCTAAACCCGCAGGAAGACAAGGCGCCTGGCAAAGCTGCAGTATAGACAAACTCGACATAGAATGCTTCCATTCAGTTGTCTATAGACCTGTCTGAAATTGCCAACGACCTGTTTCCCGTGGACTTGATCGCGCTTTGCTTGACTTATTTAAGCTTAAGCACCCATTCACAGCTGATGATGTTCGCGTCCCATGTTCTTCAACTCGTTCATGACGGCTTGTTGAGCAAACAATTTTGTGCGTGTTCAAATTTTAAGGGCTTCACAAAGACTCCAGAGTTTGCGGCACAGCAGTACTGCCATATACAGATAACTCGCAGCAACTACGTCAATACATCGGACACCGTACCATTTGCCGGTATGCAATTAATTCTAACTCGCCGAATATTCAAACCCATTTAGTGCCTCTGTACAATTCAAACTAAGCTTCGAGCCAAGTCCCCTTACTTGAAAAATGGTTCTCAACGGCCATACAAATGGCTGTGGTAATGCGTAAGGTTCGCTAGACCACTGGTGTCCATTGCACTGCCTGAAGTAAAGGTATGAAAAAATGACATCGATTAGTGATGGGCAACCGTGGGACAAGAGAAGAACATACTATCTGTTCGATCTTCTTAACTACTTGTAACATGGTAGGACGCGACAAGGGTTTGGAGTGCCAGCATTCGGAGAATGTACCCCACCACTCGTCCGTCAAAGGAAAATCAGCACTCGGACGATCTGGCGGACCCTTCAAGATCCCCATCACGATGGAAGCGGTGCCGCTGATTGGGTGAAAGGGATCTTCACGCGTGAACAGCTCCTGCAGAAATTCAGCTATGAGCCTACGAGCACAGATGGGGGAATTGTTACCAAAGCCGTCATTGCAAATGCCCACACATCTTGTGCGGCTGTTGGCTCGTGATAGACGTCGAACATTTCTGGTGCCATCCATGGTAACGAACCTCCAGTATGTCCTGGGGTGGACATACTGAATGAAGAATTGGTTAGAAATGATAGACCAAAGTCAGTAAGAAGGGATCTGCCCTCTTCAGTCACCAACACATTGAGCTACAGCGGGCTCCATCAAATGGAACCACGTTATAGAAACAAGCAGACTCACCCCCTTCACATCTCCATGGTACAGTGGGCTAGGACTGCGGTTATGTAGGTAACTTAGCCCACTTGCGATCCCTTGGATCTATACAACATTCAGATAGTGTTCGCCTAAAATACCTACGATGTACCAAAGGGCGGGGATCAACAGACTTATCCCGCACATAATCACGCGCATTTCCATTCTCCACCCATGGAGAAATAATCGATACGGTCAGTCCAAATTGCGTAGTGATCCCAATGAGAGGAAGGACATTGGCATGAGCGAGCTTGGACCAGATATGCACTTCTTCCAGGGATTTCTATCTAAAGATCAGAGCAGGTCGAAGCACGCTAATTCTATGTACCTTGATGGTTTGCACATCCTCTAGAACACCACCACGAGGAGTCTTTATAGCCACCTTGGCTCATGCCCCATCAAATATACAGCAAAGTTATGATTGAGCAGGAGGCTTACCTTCATAGTCTTTCCATCACGGACCAAGCCACTATTTGCGGTGCTTCCAATTATTATCTCCTCATTTAGTTGCAAAATCCCTGACGAAACCGTAGCATATCCTCCCCGTAACGGGCGGATATTGTCTTTGGACACCAATCCATCGAGGTTGATGCTGTACCGGGATGCACGTTTGGCAAGTCCTTCGAGTATTTTGAGTATTTCCCCGGATTCTGATGGGTCGAAGCTGTTGTTGTTCGTCAACACTTCACGGGGGAGTGAGCGGGAGTCGACCTCCGATTTAGTGCGAGGATGAGGGTCAGAAATCGTCTAGGATTAGAGGCCCAGAAATTGCACACCTGTAGAGTTTCGATATGCCTGACAATGTGTGACATCTGAGCACGCTGAGACGGATCACGATCCCAGCATGATAAGCATATATTCCACCACTCATCCTCCAGGCGAGAACACGAAGCATCACGCTTGGGACGTTCACGCTCTTCCAGTAAAATGTGACGTATTATTGCACCATCGTTCTTCAGATGATCAAATGGACGCTTCGCGGTGAACAACTCCTGCAGAGATAGAGTTGAGTACCGTGAATGGAAAAGTGGTTGAATGGTTTACCAGTGCCGTCATTCCGAAAGCCCAGACGTCGCCTGCGGTGGTCACCTTAAACTCATTCATTTCTAAGTATTCAGGGGCCATCCAATTCAAGGTACCCCCTGGACGCTGTTCGACAGTGAGGTTAAATGACGCCGCATCGAAATGGGAGGAACCAAAGTCGCTAAGGAGCGCATGTCCTTCATTAGAAACCAAAATGTTGCGCTATTATGAGGATTTGTTGAATAAAATGTCTGGACCAAAGACAAGTACACCCACGCCTTTGATGTCTCCATGAATAATAGGGCCTTCTTTATATGTGTGAAGGTAATGCAGTCCATTTGCGATTCCAAGGATCTAAACGGTACAGTTAGAAGGGCGATACATGCGAGACACACATGCAGCATACCAATGGACGAGGATCGACGTCCGGGTCTTGCACGTAATGAAACGCATTCCCCCTGGACATCAATGGGGACACTATAAATAGTGAATGGTTGGAAGCGGCAGTCAGCCCAAGTAGTTTGACAATATTTTTGTGGTCAAGTTTTGACCAAACATAAACTTCTTTGATTAATTTCTGGTACAGGCTATGAGATATCGTACAGGAGAAAGCATACAAACTACTGACCTCGAGCACAGGTAGATCACTCTTATCACCATAACGGACGACCTTCACTGCCACCTTGGTTTGTTCTGGGTTGAGAGTTCCCTCATATACCACGCCATAGGTGCCAAATCCAACGACCTTCGATTCATCTCGAGAAACATGACCCCCAAGGTCGAGGGAAGCAAATCGCTGGTCAACGGCACTCTGTAGCAGCTCTCCAATGATAATCTGAGCAACCGAGAGGAATCAGAAGGCGTCACGAAGAAACGAACGAACGATGACCTTGGGTTCAGTCAAAGGACGAGTAATATCGTGGGTCAGGAAGGCCCAAGAATATATGTATAGGAATCAGCGACAGAGTACAGGACTGTACATATTCAACAGAACACATACACCGTTGACATTGGAAGGAAACGAAGCAGACTGTTCACTGATGTTGACAATTCTCGGGGAGGCAGGCATGAAGAAACGTACTATGGTGCCACTCACTTAGACGCCACTAGTGTCGGAAATTTGGGTAACCGAATTACAATGCATTTAAATGCATTTAAATATTAAAATGAACAGCCGTTACTGTAATTAAACTGCAATGATAACCAAGATTTGTAATGGCCATTGCTATGAGACGGGTAGTTGATGTAATGACATTT
>Ga0307518_10000865_pt1 | contig 22621 bp, 16 predicted proteins | sample 25_EM_MG_FD_203889 | JGI IMG/M metagenome (GOLD analysis project Ga0307518, IMG submission 203889) | Populus trichocarpa ectomycorrhiza microbial communities from riparian zone in the Pacific Northwest, United States - 25_EM | ecosystem: Host-associated > Plants > Roots > Unclassified | place...
CGTAAAAGCTCCTCAACAACTGCAAATGGGCTGTTATTCTCAAGATGAACAATTACTGGAGAAAATGAATATGGAGGCCGGTCTTCATATGGTCCATACTTCAGTTCTCTGCCAGCAAACTTGGTGGGTTCCACTCTTGTATATGATTCCACTTTTGTACTTGGTGTCTTAATAAAAGTAGTTTGCTGCTTAATATGATATGGTGACAGTATTAATGCACTATCACGGAAATATACCAATTGCGATTCCGATTGGCTTATCTCTGCTGGGAAAGGTTCCAGAGAATGTGTTAATATATAAAGCACTTCCAGAGTGGCAGTTTCACCCAAACTTAATGGATCCAGTAAAGATATGCTAAAATATTTAGTTCCATTTGGCGCATCAGGTAGCTCTGTTGGATTTACATCAAGATGAACGTAACTTTTCTTCTTCTTCTTGCCTATAGCTGCTTGTGCTTTGACAAGTGCTAGGTGATCAGCTTGCGAAGGTGGGAATGCAAGAAGGATTTCTGAAGCAGGAGTTGTCCCAACATTTTCAACCTGAATTGTATCCATATACATGTCCATAAAAAGAAGAAATTCACAAACAACAAACATACACACACACAAACAATAACCCGCTATCTGGAATGCACATTCCTCTATAAGTGAATATACTAGTCAAAATCCCTACATCTTTTTGACCCAACTGTTGAATCGTTATTCTTGCATACTCAACAATTTTTATATGATATCAGAGGTAGACAGAAGACAGACCATTTGACCTGGCAGATCTTTCTGAGACATGCAAACCGTCACGGTGGCATGCATAGAGTAAAAAACGAATCAAAGTTTGGAGTCTTTGTCCAAACATGGAATTGTTTGCACCTAGCACAACCAGAAATCAAGCCTAAAACACTTGCCTAATTAACATAATTCGAAGCAAACCCTTAACCATCATGCTACAGGGGTATTGAGCCAAGTTTTTTTTTTTAAAAAAAATAAAATTGAATTTTGAGCTAGACTATCGAAATTCTGCCAATGAAAGACTGCAAATTTCAACAATCAATAATAGATTTAAACCCCCCACAATTAAAACTTTTCGAAAATGCTTGATAATCCCATTTGTTTGATTATAAGAAAAACTAAGAATCAACCAAAGTAATGATTATAGGGGCATACCTTTAAAGTTAAGAAGACCTTGACGATATGTGAACTCAAGTCAATCTGCACCAATTATCACACAAACAAACAACAAATCATGAAACCTGATCATCTTCTTTTGTTTCACAGGATCAAATCAGTTTTTATTTCTGAAATTGAGCAAAAAGAGGTGCTCTTACTCTACGTTCGGCGTTGAGGATTTGGATCTGGTTATTTGAGGAGGAAACGGCAAGAATGAGAAATGTGAAGATCAAGAGAGCTAGAATGAGTCCCGCTGCTTTCATGGCCGTTGACCTAGCCATCTCTTGGAAACTGCCAAGTCCTCTGCTCTATGTATTCTCTCTACAAGGACTCGGGGGGAGTGACAGTGCCGAGACATAAATGGAGGTGGAGGAGATGGATTTGGGCTTTTTGGACAGACATGTTTGGACCTTTGCCATTGTTATTTGAGCAGGGATGGCAATTTGGCCCAAGAGGACTACTGGTCTGAACCCATCCGAAAAAAATCCCTAATTTTGCCTCCAGAGTATTCAATAGTATCTTTTAATTCAATATTTTTCTTAAATAAAAATTTGTTGAAATTATTAAGTATAAAAATTAAAATCACTGTATGTAAATTTATTTATTTTTTTAATTTGAGGTGAAAAAATGGAAATGAAATGTTAGAAAAGTAAGATTAAAAGCGAATGTCCTGTTTATTTTTGCGTTTCAAAAGTGCTTTTGAAAAAATTTGAAAATTTTTTATTTTTTTTTACTTCAAATTAATATTTTTTGGTGTTTTTAGATTATTTTGATGCGTTAATGTCAAAAATAATTTTTTAAAAAATAAAAAATATATTTTCTTGATATATTTCCAAGTGAAAAGCATTTTGAAAATTAACTGCAACCACACTCCTAAACAGACTCGAAGCATTAAAGGTTAAATATCCAAAGTGTTAGTTAAAAATTGAAAAAAATATAAAAAATACTAATAAGAGATGGGAGGAAAATTCCTAACTTTATTTGTTTTCTTCTCATTCTTCTTTCAAAATGAGGAGGTTGGGAAAGTGGGTCCATATGAAGAATTTTTACCTCCTTTTTATTTTCTTTCCAAACAAAAGAAAATGAGTTGGAATTTGTTTCTTCTTCTTATTTTCAACACTTTACTTCAAATGTTCTTCAAGTTAGGTGATGAATAATGAGTACTTTTAAATATAATGAGGGAAATAAATAGTGTAGATTTAAAAACAGGAGTGCCATTTTTTTTTATTACAAACATGATTTAGTTATTGTATTTTTCAAATTAATCTGGATTCCTTTTTAAATATATATTTTTTAATTTATTTAAAAATAAAATTGATATCTTTTAAAAAAATAATATTAGATTTTGACCTAATCAATCGAGTCAAATTATATTAAATTTAAATTTTTTAAAAACTGATCCAAATTAACCATAATAATCTAGAAATACAGTTTAATAATAGTATATTTGGTAATATAGTTCAATATATTTTCCAAACTGATTTTTTCTTAAATAATATAAAAAAATATTTTTTTTATAATTTCAATACAATAATATTAAAAATATAAAATATTATTTTAATATAGTGTAAATAATGGTAAATTGCATCAACACACAAATTAAATGTGTCTCGGACAATTAAATTGGCGATAATGCCAAGAATGAATAGTAACAACCAACGACAAACAAAGCATATATTAACAAGTACTGCACTCCTAACGTAAGAAAAAAAGTGAGTGCTTAGAAAGATGATCGAAACAAACACTGCCTGTTTTTTGTAACAGCAGCAAGCGATTCTGCTCCTGGATTTTCCCCTTTGGACTCGGGACTCTTTGTTTTCTTTAAATGTTTCTTTATTTTTTTTTCCCTATTACCCGAAAAGCTGCAAACTTTATCAAAAAGGATCCGAACCAGCTTTTATGTTTCACTCACTTCTCTTGCTATCACTATCAGAATTCAGAAATCAACATTTCCATTGCTTTTCCTCGTTAAAAGATCATTTCTTTGATACTTACATCGCAAAGGTTGTTGCGTTGACAACTTCTTTCAGTGTTTTTGTTGTAGTAGCTTAAGCTACACATGGCTTGCATGAAGCTGGGATCAAAATCAGAAGTGTTTCATCTTGATGGCCATACCTGGTCTGTCACTCTTTCCTTTATACTTATGTTCATATGCGTGTGTGTGGATGAATGTAACGTATTTGATTATAAAAAGTGGGGGTTTTGTCAAAGTTGGAAATCGTATAATGGGTTTATTTTGTTTTTTGTTTTTATGTTGAGATGGGTTTTTGGGTTGATTATGATAGTGCTAGAGGGTAATATTTATGTGAGGTTGTTGTGTGTTTGTGGCTTATCGTGCTTAAGAAATGTGTGTTTAAAGATGATTACTTGCAAAGATCACTGCCATTATATAGTGGTACTGATGTAGCCAATGTAATGAAAACTGAGTGTAGATGAATGAGTGGGGTCTTTCCCCATCTTAGTTCTGGGGTGAAAAATTCAAATGATAAGTGTAACAATAGGTGCAAATCTGTTGAGTCAGTTCTACTGCTGTTTGCAGTCAATTGGACTTACTTCCACTTGCTTTTGGATTGGATTATATAAAGGTTTTTCAGGCACTGTATCATTCATTGATGCTAATTTTTTTCACGTATAACCTCACTTGATAACTAATTGTGCGTACTTCTACATGAAGTAGTGTTCGTTTTTTAAATAGAGATTTCCAACTGCATTTCAAATAAACCAGAATGTGCTTAATTTGGTGCAGGCTTTGCTCAACCGGGCTTCAAAGTGATGTCATTATTGAAATTGGGGAGACGTCTTTCCATCTCCACAAGGTGTGTTTACATGGCCAAACCTTACTTTTGTTCATCACTAGATTACTAAAATTTGTTGTGTGTTATATAGACACCACACTCTGAGGTGACACTCGAAGGATGCTCCTTTAAGAGCAACATTAAGCTTAGACGTGCATGTCTCATACCTTATGGTTCACCTTATGTGTGAATTTTGCAAATAGAATAGAACTTAACTAGAACGGCCGGCATGCTCATCTTGTAACACTGAGTTATTCTTTCGTTGACTATTTAATAAAACAGACCATACTAAGCAGACAATACTTGAAGTTTTTTAAGGGAAATCATGTTATTTGGATACAGGAAAATGTATGCTTGATGATTGCACTATTGGTTCTTCCTAGTAATTAGGGAAAACTTTAGCTGGCATTAATTTTTAGTTATCTCTAATCATCACAGGTTAGCTAAAGGATATCATAACTGGCATTTAATCTTAACAGTTTTCTCTTACCCCATTTCATCAGTTGTGTTCCGAGCTTGGAAGATATTGCTTCCATGTGTTAAATTAGCTCATTTCACCTCAAAATATTGAGGATATCGTGGATCAAAAGGAGATTTAGCAATGAGACTTTCTTTTGTACCTTTTATCTTTGTTGTTTATGAAAATTTTAAAGAATGAAGTTAGTAAAATGGAAATAAATTTTGGAAGCAATTATCTCCACCCTGTTATTATTTCTTTGATTGTTTCCCCTTTTCCTCTCATTCTCAGATATAATGATACTCGTGTCTTACACATTGGCCTTGGTTTGCTCTACCATTCATTGGGGAAGAACAAAAAGGCTTCCCCCTCTGCCTAGCTAATTAGAACTGTGGTAGACACCATATCTTATAGTGTTCACTTTTATGATTTTATTTGTTCACCATTAAAATGAATTTTTTTCTTTCGTCCTCTTTTCTTTCCTCCAGTTTCCATTGCTCTCTAGAAGTGAAGCGCTAGCAAATCTTACTGGAGATCATTCTAGCGAGAATGAGAAAAGGTGTGTTCTACAACTTCATGATGTACCTGGTGGAGCAAAAACCTTCTTGCTCATTGCCAAATTCTGTTATGGAGTAAAAATGGAACTCACAACATTGAATGTAGTCAGTCTCAGATGTGCTGCTGAGTATTTTGGGATGAGCGAAGATTATGGGGAGGAAAACCTCATCGCACAAACAGAAAATTTTCTCAATGAAGTATTTGGCGGCTGGACAGACTCCCTTAAAGCTCTTGAAACCTGTGAAAACGTTCTAGCACAAGCTGAAGAGCTTCATATTGTTTCGAGATGCATAAATTCCCTGGCAATGAAAGCTTCTACAGATCCAAGCTTGTTCAGTTGGCCCATGCAAGGAGGCAGCGACATGAGGAACCCAGATGGCACTGTATTCTGGAATGGAATACGTACTTCAGCCAAGCTGCATCCTGTGGGTGAGGATTGGTGGTATGAGGATGTTTCCTTGCTTAGACTACCTCTGTACAAAAGGCTAATTCTGGCAGTTCGTTCAAATGATATGAAGCCTGAGAGGGTTGCTGGGGCACTAATGTACTATGCAAAGAGGCATCTGCCTTTGCTGGGCAGGGAATCAAGCATTGAGAGTGGAAACTTTGCTGCGCCTAGATCAACAATTTCTGGTACTTCTGAAGCAGATCAAAGGAATCTTCTTGAAGAATTAGTGGGATTGTTACCTGATCAAAAGGGTGTTACTCCAAGCAATTTCCTGCTTAGACTTTTGCGAACTGCCATGATGATACATGCCAGTCCATCATGCCGAGGGAATTTAGAGAAACGGGTTGGAGTCCAGTTGGACCAAGCATCTCTTCAAGACCTTCTGATACCAAATACAGGATACTTAGTGGAAACCCTTTATGATATTGACTGTGTTCAGCGAATTCTCAATCATTTCATGCTGGTGGATCATGATGATCCTACATCAAATTACATAGTAGATGAGGAGCAAATGATGGAAGGTTCTCGTTTCCCAACTCCAATAACAACAGTGGCAAATCTGATCGATAGTTATCTAGCAGAGGTGGCACCTGATGTTAATCTGAAGTTAGCAAAGTTTCAGTCCCTTGCTGCTGCTGTCCCTGAATACGCCAGGCCATTAGATGATGGAATTTACCGAGCAATAGACATATATCTAAAGGTAAAGGCGATAACTTTCAAATTGTTCTTTACTTGTATTCCTTGTCAAAGTTCATCATTAATTCTGATGATATAGTTCAATCTTAGGGGCTTCTTTGTTCACTGTCTAATGGCATTGTTTAAAATGGAGCACTATTTTGTTGAAAGTTGCACCTTATGCTCGTCATGCTCCTCCTTCTCTTTTCAATTTTTGGCTAGCCTATGTTAATGGAATTCTTTTCCTACGAAGCTATTTCCTTGTGCCTTAGATCTGTGATTTTGTTATTTCTGTGGTCACTAAAACTTTCCTTTTAATGCAGGCGCATCCATGGCTAACGGATTCGGAACGGGAACAACTTTGCAGGCTCATGAACTGTCAGAAGTTTTCATTGGAAGCCAGCACTCACGCAACCCAGAATGAGAGGCTACCTCTTAGAGTCACTGTCCAAGTTGTATTCTTTGAACAACTACGGCTTCGCACCTCTGTTTCTGGCTTGTTTTTTGTCTCTGAAAACCTTGATAATTCACGAAATCTAAGTGGGAATCTTGCTCTTGCCAGAAATGGTTTGCACACTGAAGCAGGAGCCACACATGGCCGCATTGTGGTTGATGACATGAAAAGGCGAGTTTCTGAGCTCGAGAAAGAGTGCTTGAGCATGAAACAAGAGATTGAGAAGATGGGGAAAACAAAGTTGGGGAGTTGGAACAACTTGTTCAGAAAGTTTGGTTTTAGCCATTCAAAGTCAAAACCTGGGGATCCTAAAGCATCAAAACCAACCGATACCAAAGAATCACCAACATCCTCAGCACCACTCGTGAATGGAGGAGAACATCCCAATAACGAATCAGTAGAATGAACCTTTTGATCTCCCAAGGAAAAGAAAAGGAAAAAGAAAAAAAACATTTCCTTTCTTGAGTTTAGCGTAAGCTATCTAGTTAGAGGCTGGTTAAGTTTATCACGTGACTGTCTGTATTTACGAATTAGCTAGTCGGGACTCGCCAATTTTTTTTTTTAATTTGTAATTAATTTATTAACAGTAGATTATCAAATTTTAATATAAAGGTGCTTTATTCATTGTATTGTAGGATTGTATTCAAGGTGACATGAAGGGGCAGGTTTGGGAGCTCGAAAAAGAGTGTCTGAACATGAAAGAAGAGATTGGGAAGCTAAGGAAGACAAAACAAAGTTGGACCATCTTGGCCAGGCAGTCTGTTCTGTTTGATCAAAGCCAAAATCTAGGATACCAAAGCAGTAAATTAAACCCAAAAATTCCAAAGTATCACCTTGTCAGCTTCACTCATGAATGGAACAGAACATCACAATCCTTAATCAGTAGAAAGAAAGCGAACTCTCGAGCACCTCTTCTGAAAGCTATATAGGAAAGGAAAGCTAATTCGCTGCAAATCCATGCAAACCATAACTACAGCTCACTAGTGGCTTGTATGAGGGATGCCATTGTTTTTCTGATGTCTTTCAAGTTTAATCGCAAGATTAATCCATCTATCAACAACTAAAAAAAATTTCAATCAAAAACCACAAAATCTATCACAATATTAAATTGATTTTAGCCCACTTCTGCTCCTCTTGGTTAAATTGTTTTGATTTTAAAAAATTTACAACTTTGTTCCATATTCTTCTTCTTCCAAGAAAATATTTGTAGACCTCACAACTAGGGAGCCAGGCCCAACAAATAAGAGAATCTAGTTGATATTTGTCAGCCCGCAGACAATAGCCTAAGCAAAGCCCAAGACATTTAAATCACTAAAACACTCACAAGACTATTCGAATTAAGCAGCAAAGATCTCCCAAAACAGAACCCTAGAAAATCGAAATCCAAAACGAAAATCACAAAAAACCAGGGAGCAATCCTGTGATGCGTGTAGCCTTTAATGATTTAGAGGAAAAATGTCAACAATTGAGACCAATATGAGCCAGCCCCATAAAACCACTAACGCAGCTAGAAAGATTGAGACGTCATTTGCATCATCGTTCAAAAGATGGGGTAGAGGCCATCCTTTTGTCAGATACGGTCTCCCCATGATTTCTCTCACTGTTTTTGGGAGTATAGGACTTGCTCATCTCTTGCAAGGCAGGTTTGTGCTTTTCTTTTTCTCAATTTATGAAAAAGTTCGTAGCTTTATAAATCTTAGGATGAAAGATGGGGCCTTTGTAATATTGTAAGATTATAAGTATTCATGTGAGATCAGTTTCTATTGTGAAAAACCCAGTTCGTAGTTTTTGTGTTTATATCAGGTTGGTGTTGAATTTAGGCTGACAATGTTAGCTTCTGTTTTGTGGTTTGAAACTTTTGTAACTTTATGAATCATGCTAGCTTGTGTTTGCGTGTTGTTAAATTTTTCATTTACTTTTGTAACTTTATGAATTGTGCTAGCTTTAGTTTGGCTTATTTGAGTTATTAAAAAAGGTGAGTGACCTAATTTTAAGGTTACTTTCAAGCTCATGTTTGCAAATAGTTGCAGACAGAAGTTGCAGTTGGTTGATTAATTTATTGAGATGTTGGTATATTTAGGTTTTAGTTATTTTAGTTTCACTTGCTATGAAGGCCGGTAGTTTGTGTAGTTCTTGTATGATATGCCGTAACCTGAAAGCCTGTTGGTACCCATTTTTGGGTTTTTGGTCTGGTTTCCTTTCTGGTGGAGACTGGGTTTCTTGGTTTTGGAATTTTCATGGCTGAAATATCATTCATGGAGGAGATTACATGTTGAATGAGGTGCACTTATTTTCTCTTGATAGAGATCTACTGGTTGTCAAAAAGTCTTGCTTTAGGAGAAGTTGGGAGCTTCTCAGTTTGGAACATGTGAATGTTGTTTGAATTTTTTTTAATTTTATGACACTACCTTTATCTTTCTAATCTTTTAATGTATCATATGAGAAGATCTACCCATATTGGCTGTGCAGATTTCTTATGTGGTACCATTGAAACCCTACTCATTTTGGTCGTCCAGATTGGCACCATTGAAATGTGAATGTGAGGTGAAATGGTCAGTTAGATCCTTTGGCTGTACTGGCAGATATTGGCCAAGATTGTTGGATGATTTTGAGCAGTTTAATCTTTGATGTAATCTTTTCCCTCTAGTAGGATCAGAATGTGTTATTTGATCATATAATCCAAATGATTGCAAAATGGCCATGGTTTTTCTCGGGCACGGCTTTCTTCATACGATGCACGTGACATAGATGTTGTGCAGATGATCTGTATATATGCTTTTGTGATCATGATTTCAGTTATTGGTCTTGGCCCATACTTGATTCATGATATATGAAATAATGCCTGTTTAAAACACTGTTTCGGTGCCTAAAAACTCACTATTATCTTCAGTTTTTCATTTCATTTCATTATCTTTTACTAAGGTGGTGGGATTCTGTAGTTCAGGAAGGATATTGCTAAGGTGAAAGATGATCGAGAATGGGAGATTATTGAGACACAAGGAGCACTATCTAGATCTGGACCACCAGGATCATACAATCCTAAAAAGATGTCATTGGAAGAGGAGTTAAAGGTAATTGCGGTTCTGATAGCACAACTTAAATTAATAAAACCATGGACATTTCTATAGCTTACTTGCTTCTCTGTGTTTTACAGGCTTTGCAAAAGAAAGTGGACATAACCAACTTTGAGTACAAAAAAATTCCTAGGCCAAACGAAGGCAAATCAGGCTAGTCCTGCTAGTTTGAGCTTGTTGCATGTGTCACTAAATTGCACTTTAGCTGGAAAGTTCATGAGATTTTGTATTATTTGTGTAGCAGTAGTGTTTTCTAGTTTTACGAGTGAAACACTTCCATATGCCCCTGTTGTTCAGCAATAAATAGTGAATAGATGTGATACAAGCATCCAGTTTTGCCTGAATAAGTTCAATGCTCATATTTGATTATTTTGTATCCCAAAAGACCCCAATGACAACCAATTACACTATCCAATTCATAAGAGGAAAACTAGCACTGGATCACACAACGAATCTCTCTCTTGTACATTTGTCGACCATACTTCAAATGAAGAATCGGTATGAGAGGATGATAATTGTTTATTTAAACTCGTACGAGCATATGACATATTCAAGTCGTCACACTGCCGGTGGGGGTTCAGGTGGAAACAGACCTGGACAGCAACTTGTAAATAGACCACAGCAGCACAGAAACCAGATCCTGGATATTTCAGAATTTGAAAAAAAAAAAAAAACTGTAAAATTACCCAAAAGAATCGGAAGACCTGATATTTATTTTGAATGTTATATAGGCAAGGAAAAAGAAATGTTCATTACCATGACAATAGTCGTCTAGAAGGTCCAGGAGGCATGCCTGCTGCTGGTGGTGGTGCTTCTCGTGGTGGAGGTGGATCCATCTTTCTTTGTAGTGATCGGAGGGGAATTAAAGTAGTTCTGGAGTAGATGGGTGTTCGAGAGGTTTTGAACTAACAGGTGAGAATTTTTGTTTTACGATACTACGTGGGAGCATGGATAGAGTAATTTGGTACAACTCCCGTTCTTAACACTTGCATCCATCTACCATTCAAACGCTGTTGTATCACGTCAAACTCACCTGTAGCTGTTGTATCACGTCAAACTCACCTGTATTTCTCTTGAAGTCCATCAATTTTATGTACAAGTATATGTACATTTGAATTTTGATGAGTGGTCCCTAATCTCTTTTTTACAACTTGTGTGAACTAACAAGGACTCTTCAATATCTTATTACAAGGGTGGGTCTAGAATGCTTGTGTTCTGGGTATAGACACAATACCTGTCTCCGTCTGGAAAATCGATTTGAATACAAAAGCAGATCCGTTGGTCTAGATGGGCATAAGCCATAAGTACCAACTTCCTTATTATATATTAACTTGATGGAAATTTCAAGAATCCTGTGCTAAGGCTTAGCGCAAGCATCTTAAAAAGGCACTCCACTATTACGGTACAACGTGAAGCTGTGGCTTAAGAGGCCAGGATTCGAGTAAGGTGGAATCACATTAAGGGCTCCATCCTTTTGGAGTGAAGTGTCCAACTATGGATAAAATATCCGGCATCATTTCTGACGAAATTCCATTTATTCTGCCCTGATGTTTCTCCATTATTTGAGTTATGACTGATTGGACGCTCTGTGTTTCTTTGTTACTCTGCAGTCTGCCATGCCATTTTTTCACTTTCCGCATTCCTCCGATGACAGTTTGCTTTTACAGTCTCAGGAAATACAAATTAACCATCTCATTTTCCAGCATGCACGTAACCCACCACAGGCATTGCAATAAGTTAATAACTATGGCACAAAGACCCATTTCATTATCTAACTTAACATGTAAGATGATTCTCTTCTTTCCCTTCTGCCGTGCTTGATATAAATGACATAAAGATTGACCTCATGCAGGCCCCATACATACATATTGTGCATGTGCATGCACGAGAGAGGGGGAGTAAATTGGAAAAAGCGATTAACACTCTCTGAAAAGAATTGAGAGCAGGTAAACTATATTAGGCGAAAACTTCACCCCAACCATCTCCACAATTACAAACTTATACCCAGTTATCCCAGAGAAAGTACCGTTGCTCCTTATGTACATCACCCCCATCAACACAAATAAGAGAGCAAAAGTTGTAAAACCTACCTAGTGTTCCTTTTCTCTTTCCTCTCAAATATATCCCCCCACACTTTTCCCCAGTTTTTATTCATTTACACGTGACATCAGCAAAATCACAGTACAAAAAACTCTTCTTATCTCTCCAATTTTATCCCCTTAACCCCAAATAATATGTGAAAACAAAAAGGGAAGGCACTGAAAAAGGCTACTTGAAGACAATGCCCGCGATGGTCCTAAAATCACCTTGGCTTTGGTTGTGATCCAAATGACCATGATGGTTGAACAAGCCTCTGAGTTGATGGACTGCCCAGGAATGTAGCCTGAGATCGAGCGAGCATCTCCGTCATTGATGGGGTTTGATAAGATTGAACAAGACTTGAACCATCAGTGGAGTCTCCTCTCACAGTTGCTCTTTGCCATGAGTGCGAGCTGAGGCCTGATAGAATATACGCTCTCCCAGATGCCTCGTATACATGTCTGCTTGCCATCCTTTCTTGCATCTCCTTGAGCTCAGCATCTAGTCCAATACATAATCGATCATGGAACTTAGCTGACACAGTTTCTGACAATAACATTCGACAGTTTTCAAGGATAGAAGCTGCACCAGCTAGATCTCCTCGTTCAGCTGTGGTTCTTGCCCGTGACATTGCTTCAGCTGCTTGGAACCTGTTGCGTTGCCTATCCACTTCAATTGACACTATTGCTTCTCCAGATATTTCAGGTCTTTCAAGTTTAATTTCTTCACTTTCTAATGTTGCCATTTCTTTAGTTAAAGGATCCCTGTATGCACATCTCACCTTTAGCAGTGATGTTTGATTCCTGGAAGGCTCTGCTGGAACATTGACCGAAACCAGGAAATCTCTCTCTTCATCAGCATATAAATCTCCAACATCTATAAACCCAGAGCGGGCATCAACCATCACACGACTAGGGTAACTTCCTGCTTTCAATGAGCCAAGGTGGACACTAGGGTGCATACACTCAACTCCCACTTGCAACTCCTGCACAACGACACTTAGAAGACCCCCAATGCACTGTGCAAATGCATCCTGGATAACAGCTTCAGTCTCAATAAAAGAGAAGGTGCCTCCAGAAATTTCAGAAATGGAATGCATTGATGAAGCATCATGGTCAGCGCCAAAGCCAAAAGCATGCACCGGAATCTGGAATCCAGCATTGTCACCACCATGAATCGACACAGGGAGGAGCAGCTGGTAGTTTGGTTGAGGTTGGTTACCACCATTACCACTGACAGTATAAGTATCCTGCCCATCAGATAGCAGTATAATACTTGCCACAGGATTCTTTTCCCTTCGGTCTTCCATTACCTTGGCTCCCTTTCTCAGACCTTCAGCAATGTTGGTCCCACCATTCGCAACCAAAGCGTTGACTGCTTGAAGTGCATGCTGCCGACCTGTGTCAGACATTCTACGAAGGGGAAAGAGGCGGCGAGCAGTAGAAGAAAAGGCAATAACCGAGAGCCTGTCATTGGAACCAAGGTTCTGAATAACAAACCCCATTGCTCGTTTTAGCAATGCCAGCTTTGTACCTGCCATGCTACCACTGATGTCAAGCACTGTGACTAAATCAACCGGAGCACGTGGAGTTTGAGATAGTTGAGGCAAGCTAGCCTGGTTTCCTCTGGGGTTTAATCTTCCAACTGTTGCAGCAGCTTTGATATGGACCAAGACAGTGAAGTTATCGTAAGAATTAGAACATGATGCAGCTGACACTTCTGGGTACGTTTTGATCTCAACTGTTTTAGCAGGATTGTGGCCTGCATCATTTTTATTGCCGGAGCTTCTCTCAGAGGATGCAGGTTGGAGATCTAAGGATTCATCATCATCGAAAACACTAGGTTCAGGAGCCTGCAGCAATGACACATGTCGCCGATTAAGATCTCGACGTGGCGGGGGAGGTAATCGGTGGACCATAGTCATCAAAGCATCAGTTTGAGGCCAACCCGCTGATGCTCTCCCAGGCAGTGGATCCAAAGTTGGTGCCTGAAAGGGGATTTCTTTCCATTTCGCTCTGCAAACTGGACAAAGTTGGTTGCCATGTTTCACATTTGAAGAAATGCAGTGGAAATGGAAGGAATGTGAGCACTCTGCAGTAAAAATCGCATGTCCATCACCTTGTTTCATCTTGGCCAGGCATATCGAGCAGGTTTGCTGAATTGAAAATAAAAAATCCAGAAAGGACATGTGTCAGATGAAAATTTGGAAAAAATAATTCTCACAACATCCATGACAGTAGTCGCAGCATGCTATAGTAAACCAGCAACCTCGTAAATAAATCTGGGAAATGGAAATATAATAGATCTACAGAAATCAGAATAAAAGTTGCTGGTTGCATTGAGCAATCTGACAAGTCTCAATATTGGTATGACAACATTAACTTAGTAGAAGTTGCTGTATCACAGGACCAGTTGAGGATAGTGAAGGACTAATCTGGAAGCACGTTAAGATGAATCTCCCAGAACTCGTGCATCTAATAGTGAGTGGCTGCATATGTCAATCCGATTTAAAGAAACTGCAAATTAGAAACTACTTCTGACATCTAGTACTCAAGAAAAACAGACTTTTAACATGAAAAAAGGCACATGAGTACATTTTCTTATTTTTTTCTTGTGGTTATAAGTGCACAATATCAGCATAAATTACAGATATCAGATTGTTTTACATCAACTTTATCATCACAAATTGCATAACAATCTATTGCTAGCATATCACTGTAATCCCTGGGCAATCTTCCTGTTTTTTATGCCCCTCCCTCTGCTTTCAATAAAAGATGAATGCGAGGATATTTCATGTTGATCGTGTAGAACTACTCACAACTGATTACAGTTGTAGGTGTGATTAGCTTTGTGGCCTTGGGCCAGTCCAGAAAAGAAGTATTATAAAAAAGGGAGGAAGGAAAGTAGCAAGAAATCAACATTAAGGTTAAAGAAAGTCAATGTTAGGTATCCGACATATGGGACACACTGGGAAATGTAGAGTTAAAATACGAGAGTGCCTTTTGAAGATTATCATGCAACTATACAGTGGATACAGATGAACCAGAGCTTTCAACAATGCTAAATCCAAATCCACATCCATGAAAGGAAGCGAAATGCTAAGTTGCTTTATGACGATTCTTTTCCTGTCTTTTCTTTTGCTCTCTGATGAAGTTTCACACCTAGAAAGCTTGCAACCAAATACTCGAAATAGTTCAAGTCACCAAGCAAGCTGCTTTTCTCGTCTCCAAGGGAACGAGGAAAAGGAAAGATGAAGTCTATAGTGTTCCTTTTACTATTAAGCCAGTTGGTAATGGTTCAGAAAGGGACTCATGCAGTAACCCCACAAGGTCAAAGAAAGGAAAACAACATGACATCAGCTTCACAGCGCAATAATTTCAAGTACTGGTCAAAAACTGCCAAAACCACTGATTTAAGATCAGACCAAGTAGAGATATATTATTAAATTCTACAGTCTTTTTTTTTCTGCATACAGATGATACGCAGACAAGATCTTCAAACAAATCCACGGATAGACGCAGAATCTATCTATATGTTCATTTTAGAAATAGAATATAGAGCCAAAACAAGACGCAAAGATACAAGCTCGTGCAAATTCATTAGAAGCAGGAAAAACAACAATAAATACCATGATTAATGGTACAAAATCCCTAAAATGCAAATAAAACAAAGATGCTGGAAAATACTTATAAATGCCTAAAACTGTTTCAGCTGTCCATGTCATGAGAAAAATACAAAGGAAATAAATGCTTATAAAAATCCAGTGCCCCTATTTTGAAGGTGACAACGATGCATAATGAAAATCTAGGAAACTAGATTCCTTATCTATGCTACACTTAGTAAGTGAAAACCTTCATTCAATTAATAGTAGTACACGTAATTGGCTTATTAGAACTAGTTGAGCTGAGGTTTTAAGGATCAGAAAAAAAATAAAAACAGTAGGAGATACACAAACCTTTCTTTCTACTTTCTCAAGAATCAAAGACCAAACAGGTAATTATAAGATCCATCACCCATAATTACTTGAAAATCACAAGCTCTGGCAACAACATATACCTTAATAGAACATGACAAAAACTATCTACACTAAGAACTACCCTAAAACACAGACTAGAATATAGCAAATACTATACACAAAACTTCTTTTTCACCACAATCTCAACTAAGAACTACCCAAACCCATCAAGAAACAAGAAAGAAAACACTATAATGTTCAATCCTTAGCAAATAAAAACAAGAAAATATATGAGAAAAAAGAAAAAAAGCAAACAAACCTTGGATGATTTGCTTCCACTCTTGGCCAACCGTAACCCATGCGAAGATGGTGTCGGTGTCATTGGTCTAGAATCCCAATTTTTTGGTGAAAGCAAAGCAGCATCAGATAATCTTTCACTTGAAGGTGCTGCTGAGTCATCTAGAGTTCTAGGTACATAAACACAAAGATTTAAACCCAAAGCCAGCTTTGCTTTTCTCCATTTACTTCCCATTTTTACTTCAATAATCTTTCTTAGCTAACCAAAGCAAGAACACACACCCAAGAAAAAATACAGATCTCAAAGTGAAAGCCTTTGAAACTCCAAGATGCTTCCTTTTTGTGTTTTCTTTCTTGGAATGATAGAGAAAAGTGATGGGTTTTCAACAAAAGTAGAATGGAACACAGAAACCAAGACCGAAAGAGAGAGAGATTAGTGGAGGGAGGTCTTGTTTTTGTTTTGTGGTGTTATATATTCTAGAGAGAAAATTTTGGGTTTTGCAAGGCTAAAAAAAATGTCAAAGGAAGTGACTGATTCTCAGACACAGAATGAGAAATGGGTGGCTTAAGAGTAGTCCAAGCCCTCTCGTGGTGTTCTTCTTGGCCGCCATTGAAGAGGGAGTTAGAGAGAGAGAGACAAGTAGGCTTTTAGAGAGATTTAAGGATTTTGAGTTTTGACCTTTGTTGTCGATGTGTTGAGATTTTGAGAGTAGCAAATGGAGGCATAAATAACTATTTTTTTATTAAAAAAAAAAATAAAGCACGTTTGGGTTGAATAGAGAAAGCTTGATGGCTGCTTTATGCTATCATCAATCATGCAGCTCTTGGCTATCGGATTACTCATCTCCTCTATTTTCTTTTTCTTTTTTACTTTTTCATCATCTTTTACAGCTCAGTCTAGGTGGTAATTACTACTCTTCTACAAAGTTAAATTACGTGAAAGAAATCATGATGATACGTTTTGAGAATGTTTTTAGTCTACAAAGTTTAACTTCTTTTTATTTTAACGTGGATGAAAAGGTTAGCTTGTGTTTATTTTAAGTAATTTTATGAATTGTAAAATTAATAACTATATAAGTCTTCAGAGATTTTAGAAACTTGAACTGGTAATTTCTAGAGAATAACTTTAGAATTTGACCAGTTAAATCACATCTCTCATACTTAAAGTTTAATTTTCTAGATTATTATGATAAAATTGGAAAAATGTATTTTAATTGATTATATTTTTTTTACATATAAAAACGTTGATTGGAGCAATGTTTTTTCTTTTTTTAATCATTTGGTTCGTATGCAAGTCCATCTTTTAAGCTTGCGATGCCCATACATTTGACTATGCATTTTTAACCCTTGGGAAACTTGCAATTACTTACTGACAAATCTCTTTTCGAGGACAAATGTTTTTGGACTATTCCTTCCCCCCCATGTTAAAACCACACAAAATAAAGTAAACTCTACTTTTAAAATTGGTCAGCACCCTATGAAGGCTAACTGTGTATTTTTATTTTTATTTTTATTTTTGTATTGACGGGGAGGGTATGTTTAAGAGTATTTTTTTAATTCAAAAGATTTAAAATAATATTTTTTTAATAATATTAGAATTATAAAAAAATATTAATTTAATATTTTTATAACAAAAAAACAATTTAAAAAATATAAGTTGTAGAGTGTTGCGAGTTGGGACTTCCTCAAAGCATTAAACCAGTTTCAGTTAGCCCAACTTGTAGGTTTTGCCCATACATGCAATGACTTGACGATTAACTATAGAAATCATAATGCTGGAAGCTCGAGTTGTGGTCTTCCTTCAAAAGATGAATCGTCAAGCTCAATCACCATGCCTAGTTTTCAAACTAAAACTATGAGCTTTTGGCATCAAGCCAGACCCCCTTACCTGTGTTTTAAAAAATATGTTTGATATAAAAAAGTATTAAAATTAATATTTTTTTAATGAACTTAATAAGTTGATATTAAGAATTTTTAAAAATTATTTTAATATATTTTTAAATAAAAAACATTATATATGTATATATATAGCAATAAACATAAATTAAATGGGCGTTTATGTGGTAATGTTAGTGCTTGGTTGTCAAATCTCCGAGTCTCTCCCTGTTCACCAAAACAATTCTACAAGTCAAGTGAGAAGTCTTAAAATAATCGATTTTTTTCCTTAGTGGATCACTGCCATAATCCTCTTTCAAGAGACCCTCCTGCCTCCTCCATCACTACTACATTCATTCATGACTCCATTTCTATGGCCTGACCTGCCTCTGGCCAAGCCACCATTATGAAGAATCATTGTTGGGCGTGAGTCAAATGGTGGGGATTTTTTTATAATGATGTTAATTTTTGTTTTTGTTTTTTTTAATTTTCCCACATGAAATGATAAGTATACCACACGTGCACATCATCACAGTTTAGTCGTTTTGTGGTTCCCATGTCATCAGGGAGGGGGTTGACATTGCTCCATCTTCTTTCACAGGATGCTCCCTTTCTTACCCTTGATTTCTTTCTACCAAGCATTCTCATCTTCTAATCTCGTACGTATATCTTTCTGATCAAATTATAAAGAATAAAATAAAATTGAAAATTCTCATGCATTTCGTGGAGACGCATCAAATTTGACTTTAATTTATTTGCATTCATGTTGTTTTTTATGATATAAAATTACTTTAATTCCAATATTTTCAATTTCCTCTAATTAATTTCCCATTTTTTTAATATTTAATGGGATGTATATTGAAAATTATAGTCTTAAAACTTAATCCCAAGTTAATCTAAGATAAGGCTCTTGTCATACACACAAAAAGTTCATCCATTTTTTTTTAAAATTAAAATGTTAAATAACCATCTTAACCCAATAGCTTAAGCTATTAGATGAGGTCTCAGGATATGATTTATATTATTCTCTAACACACCCCCTCAAGTGAAAACTCTTTGGGCTTGAAACTTGCACAGGCTCACATTACCTTGTACTTAATTTTTATCAAATAAATGGAGATGGTGAGATTCGAACTCGTGACCATTTGATCATCAAGGCTCTGATACCATGTCAAAGAATCATCTCAAACCCAATAGCTTATGCTATTTGGCGAGGTCCCAGGATATGATTTATATTTTCTCTAACACAAAATAATATTATTTTGATAAAAAAAATTATAAAAATTATTTAACGGGCTTTTGATCGATCGCGAGTCAATCTATGTTTTTAATCAAATTTAGCTGCTTCAATTTTTTATCTATTTTTTTTTAATTCAAACCATTCCAAACTAAGATTCACTCATCGGGGCGATTTGGATTTTAAAACTTTCGTTGAAATGGTGAATTTTTTTTGTTGGTTTTTTATTTTTTGGATAATCATCAAGAATAATGTATTTGAATCCATTCAAATGTATTTGAATAAAACTCTGGCATTCAAATTCGGTGCTTTGAGTTAGATCGCTAGATAATGTATTTGAATCCATTCAAATGATCGATGCGGCCTGAAATTAAAAATTCAATTCATTTGAATTCTTCAATATGGTCCGGTTAAAATACTATGGAAAAGGTCTTGAAAATCTAGAAGTTCAATTCCAAGCTGATCTTGTATTTCGTTGGGACTCCAAGTCAGCCAGCGTATTGAATTGGAATATGTATATACAATATTGCTTAATTTAATTCAAAGATTTAGCACAAAAGTTAAGTAAGAAGAAATTAAATTGACCGTTGCCTGAGAGAAAAGGTAGTATAGCTGTACGTTAACTTATTATGGATAACAAATACATGTAAAATGGCGGTAAAAAATGTTGAACTTTCTAGATAACAATTTTGTGTTCAACTCTACTTTTGTCCTCAATAGACTATATACGTTAATATTATCGTTGTCCTCAATAGACTAACCCTAATTTTGGTGGTGATAGTTGAATATTATATACGTTATTAACTGTAGTATGCCAAGCTTGGGACGTGTGTTTAATATGTACAAAAGCCTTGGTCGATGAACCAAGACGGTCTCAAAAATTGGGATTCAATGGTCAAAAACTGATCTCTCGGGAGTTTTCAATATAGCCATGTATTTTGAATTTTATATTCGCTGGCTTAGTTTGATCGATAAATCTAAAATCCTTAGCTTGATGCATGGTCTGTGCATACTGTTCTTGGAGACCAGAACCGTCGCATGGCCGGTCTTGTTGACTCTAATGATCAATTCCCGCTTGCTCTGATTGATCTCAGTCTGATTTCTTACTTGATTTAAGGTATTAATCGGTGACAAGGGACGGAACAGTACTGTGTTGTGATATGATTTTATCCTTTAGTTAAAACCAGATTTACATACCATGATGGAAATATATAGAGGATTGCTTGAAAGGAACAGGGAGTGGTGTTTTTTTATTTTTTTATCTTGGGAATATAGAATGGTGTCGAGGAGGAGCTAAACCAGAAAGAAAGGAGGATATATTCTAGAGCATATATATATATAAAGGTTCCCTGATGGACCATTATAAATTATAATTCCGAGGCTAACACATCTAGAAGTAGTCACCATGTGTTAGGGGAGGATTCTTGAGCATATGTTCCCTCAATGGACCATTATAAATCATTCTAAGGACACCAATAGAAGTCAATTTGAGTTGAGTCCAACGTGTGCATGCCCCCATTATTTCTGGAATAGTACAGGCAACTTTGTTCTCTCCTTGGAAATTAAATACGGTACTGATCTTCCATCACTATCTCTCTCCAATTCCAATTGGGAGTTGGTGTTTTCTGATGAATTTCAAAGGTAATTTGGTACTGGGGCACGAAACAAATGGTGATATACAGTAGCTGAGAGTGCACTAACCAAGCTTTATCAGCGTAGCCAAAAACACCGCATGAGAGAAAAGACAACTGCAAGACTTTAGACTCGAGAGCTAACCTAAGAGACTAGTTTTGAGTGGAGTTCCCTGTTCCCACAGACTTTTACCACTCTTAAAAGACAACCTTTTAAAAGGAAAATGTTCTATCTTTTTACAATGGCAAAAGTTATTCCAATCCCCCACAAAAGAACACCAGCAAGGAACCAAGACGGTGACTCCTTTTCATTTCACCCTTGCTTTTAAGAGCACACATGCCACACATACACACACAACTTGTTAGAGATGGAAGAGAGAGAGAGAGAGGGTAATGAAGAGTTCCATGCAATGAGTGGAGATCCATTAACAAAGAATCCTCATAAAAACATTTGCGGGTGCCGGGATAGGATTCCCTTTACTGCCTCTAAATTTGCCAGACTTTCTGGGTCAAGTCAACGAGAAAGCTGTAGCCTTTATTTCTATTATTATACAAAGGGAACCTCTCCCTCTTATGGTGCCTCCCACTTAGGAGGTGATTTAAGAGCAATGGGATGTCTTGCACTTAGAAATTAATCACAGTAGTAGTACTAGCTAGTCCCCCATCACTTAATATCTTGTCTTCGTCCCATTAATTTATAATAGGATATATATATATATATATATATATATATAATTAATTTACTGAAGAATCTTCAAGTGTTTTGGAACCCTAAACACAATATCATATGACCAAGCTAGCTAGCTAGGTTTGCTCACCCTGCGTTGATATTCTCGTCTTGCGCAGGGCGGCGTATATGTGCAAAACACAAGTAGTTGATTATATCAAAACTTCACTAGTGTTTACGAGAATATTTATTCTTGGGATATGCTAGTGAATATATATATATATATATATATATATATATATATATATATATGTAAGAACATCATCTTAAAGAAAAATATATCGTTATCATCAACACAGCAGTAATTAAGAACATTATCGGAAGTCAAATTTATTCCTAAGCATCATCACTACTTGAAACAATAATATATATAATCAAGGCTCCAGCTAGCCATGCATGCATATCCAATACAGGGAAACAACTATCCAGAGTGGGGGGCTTTCCTTAAATCATGATGTCACATGAAATCTTTCCGCTGTTTGTCATCAGCAAGTCAAACCTAATCCATGCATTCTCAAGGGCCCAGATGGCTAATTAAGATCATGTCGATCCAGAACTCTCTTTGTGAATTCAATCTTTCACTATCATTTGACACTAGCTAGCGTGCACTTGTATATATCTTGCTTAATCATGACCATAATTTTAATTTATAGATAAAAAGTTTGCCCAAATGACTCCTTCAATCAGGGCTTCTTGAGTTTTGTATGGATCTTCTAAAGGGATTTTCCCACTGTGAGATCAATTAATTGGTAGCTAGAGATATAAACGAAGAGCTTTCAAGTGATGATTATAATTATCACACAACTAGCTAAAGAGGGAGTCGTATGAATTTCTTTTGTGATCTAATGATCATAGCAATTAACTTTTTCAAGTGATCATGTCAGCTGCATGGTGGCATTGGGTTTTCCGAATTCTAGCCAGAGAACAGGGTTCATCAAAGAACTCTCAGTGCTCTCACAGTACTGTAGGGATAGCTTTGTAGTGATGTCTTGTGTAATCATGTAAGTCTGGCCTCTTTATCGTTCCACGTGTAAAGCATTTCGGCACCAATATTTCTCCCATGTCAATGGGAGTGAATTAATTAGAAGCTTTCAAGAATTAATTATGTTATAGAATCACCTTTTCTTTCTTCAATTAACGGATTAATTAACTGTACAACAAGCTAATAATCATAATCATAATTATTATACTTGATC
>Ga0307518_10000866_pt1 | contig 22608 bp, 24 predicted proteins | sample 25_EM_MG_FD_203889 | JGI IMG/M metagenome (GOLD analysis project Ga0307518, IMG submission 203889) | Populus trichocarpa ectomycorrhiza microbial communities from riparian zone in the Pacific Northwest, United States - 25_EM | ecosystem: Host-associated > Plants > Roots > Unclassified | place...
GACACCTTACTGCATGCATGCATGTATAATCGCTTAGCTGGCTATTGTCATACCAACATTGACTGGTCAATGGCTTCTCTTTTACAATGTTGTTATCATGTAATATATATATATATATATATATATATAATACATGGTTTTATATTAATGGGCATGAGCATCAACTGAAATTTTTTGATCGAGATGAGTATTGTGAAGATTATAGTGATCCCGTTTATGGTAAGATAGATATAAATTAATATTATTCACCAATTTATGATATTATTTTGGTGATGATAATGTTAATGATAATATCATAAATAATAACAGTAATAGTCATGATGATATCATTGATGATGTTCTTATTGATAAGTTAGTGCAAATAAAACATGAAAGATGCTCAAAAAAATAAAATTATTGATTTAAATTATATTGATCCTTTTAATTACAAGTTTATTATTATCAAAAAGCTATATGTGTTCAAAAGTTATATGGATATAACAAATATTGCTGAAGAAGCCAATGAAAGAGAAATAATTCATCAATTATTGTTTCCTATACATGTTTTAACATGAAGGGGTTGAAGTTGAAGTCTAGAATTGTTATACACTTGAAGAGAAAAAATAAAAGGACTAAAGAGTCTTGATTGGATATCCAAGAGATCAAGGTAAGGGCAATTTAAACTTATGGACGAGTTCTTTTCAATCTGGGAAGACTGATGCATTTGATTTTTTTTTTCTAATATGCAACTTTATGTTAATAGACATAATTTTTTATCTGGTTGTTAGATTGAGCTGGAATTTCACTATAAAATTCTAGAAGTTTTAGAGGTCCTATTTCCTATAGGGTTAAAATTCCATCATAGTTGAAGATTAAGAAAACTTGCCAGAAGTTATTGTTTAGGATTTGCAACATTTTTCCTAATTAGTTTAGAATTATTATTTTTCTTATTTGGTTTAGAACTCTTTTATTGTTTTTTTAGATTTATGTAGGATGTTCTTTTCTAGTTTGTTTAGGACTTTTATTACTTTCATTTATTTTTGAGTTTCCTTGTTGGTTTAGGTAAGTTTTGAAGTTTATTTAAAGAGTTGTAAACCTCCAAGAGTGAGACTACTTAAAGAGAAAATTTATATTAATAAAATTTTAAATTACAATTTTTGTGTGATCCTTATTCAGTGTAATTTTGTGTTCATGTGCTTGTTGTTTTTCTAGTGTTGTTTTCATCCATGCCATGTTTCCTTTTCAATCGCTACAATAATTATTTTCTTTAAATAAATATTGTCGTTATAGTAATTACTACATCATTGTCTTTTGTTATGTTGCACGTTGAATTAATGTTTTTTAAACTAAAAAAAAAAAAACAATCCAGGTATTGCTAATATGTTTTCTAATAAGAATTTGTCTTTTAAACTATGTAGATGATGACTCGATGTGACCTAGTTGACTTAGTGGATCTAAACACAAACTGGAAAAATGGCAAAAATTTAGTTTGATTTAAGAAAAAATTAAAGGCAATATCTTTTTTTTTTTAAATTGAGATGATAACATATTGGATTGATCTAAATCAACACGAGTTATCCTACCATATTCATGACCTGAGTCATGAAATAAGGATAACTCTATTTAAAGCAAATTGAAATAAATTATAAAGCTCAATTTCAAATCAAATCCATTTTGAATGATGAAATTGAAAAAAAATAACAAAAAAAACCTAAGTCAGTCTAGGTTAACCTGCCAAACTCGAGACATATGTTATGAAACTAAGATACCCCGTAAAAAGCAAATCAAAATAAATTATGAAGCCCAATTCTCAAGTAACTCAATGTCCAAGGATGAAATTAAAAATAAACTCAATTACAAAAGGAAAAAAAATGACTCAAGCCATCCCGGGTTAACTTACCAAACCCTCAACCCAAGTCATAAGACTAAGATAATCTCATAGAAAGCAAATCATAACTAATTATGAAGCCTAATTTTCAATCAACTCAATGTTGAAAGATGAGATTGAAAAAAAAAATCATTAAAAAAAAAGACTCAAGTTCACTCGTCAAACTTGCGACATAGATCATGAGACTTGGATAACCTTATAGAAAAGAAAATTAAAATAAAATTATAAATTTCAATTCTTAATAAATTAAAGATTTTAAAAAAAATTGATTTAAATAAAAAAAGAAATAAAGAAATAAAAAACACCAAAGCCTAGTAAAATCCAAGGGTGTGACTTGCTAGGCTAGAATTTGATAAATTAATATATTTATAATATTTCAAATAAATTATTTTTTAAAATTAAATTTAAATTAAAAAAAAAACACCTTGGTGCGCCCTGCTAGGCTAGACCCATGTACTTGACCTTAATTAAAAGCTTAGGCTCGTGCTTGATTTTTTTACATCATCATCCACTCTTTTTTTATTTATTTTTTTAGAATAAGGCGAGAGGTTGCATATAGTGAGAGGCAATCTCTTGTCTACTGTAATGTTTTCTAGTCACCTTAGTGATTGAAATATTAAGGTCCAAGTTTTTAACACAGAAAACCTAATTTTCAAGTTATTTTAACTCAAAAACACTATAAAAATCTTCATAAACTACTTACCAACCAAAAAACACCTCGAAATCACTTAAAAACAAAAATTAATTGAAAAATAACTAAACGAATCCTAATCTGCTTTTTTCATCATGTTTATAGGAAAAACCCATCACCATCAAAATCCTTTCGTCAAATAAAATTCCTTAACACCAAGATCAACCATTATAGTTGCTAGAACATGATCAACCAATAACTTTCTCTGTCTTTTGTTGTTTTCAATGACTTTCTCTATATTATAAAAAATTCAGGTAATGAAAAATAAAATAAATAAACTTTTGGACCAAAACTAAAATTCCAAAAACTACAAGGACTGAACAAGTAGATGAAGGAAAATAAGGGAATTAAAAAGAGCTTTTTTCACACAAATTTAAAAATTGGCCATGAAGTTTCTCTTTGTTTTACACTTTGGTTATTTTTTGTTGAATTTATTCTTTCTCTAACAAATTATAACAATTTGATCAATAATTTAATTCGGATGCAATTGAGAAAAAAGGTTAATTGAGACATGATTTCAAGTTAATTTCAAATAAAGAGAAGAAAACATAAGTGATAAGGATGCATTTTCTGATATCATAAAATTTATTAATTGAGAGATGAAAGGATGATGTTTGCACTTAATACAATGAATTAAAAAAAAAATGCATGAACCAATAAATCATAAAAAGTGTTGTGAATGGTAATTAAAGACTAGAGTAAAAGGTTGATCTTTTTAGTAAATAGTAACAAATATATACACATGCAAATATTCTATAAATGTGGGTAACATAAATGTGATAAACTGTGAAATAGAGAAAATAATGAAGGCAACATGATCATTTTTGAAGCCCATTTTTATTTAATTCTATGACAATTAAAATAAATATTCAAAAGGAATCAAAAGATTTAAATTATGTATAACAAAATATGTTTTTCTAGTCAAAATCCTCATTTCTAATCTATGCAATTTTTTCTTGTTTTGATGAAATATGTCTTTTTATTAACATCATGATTTTTTTAATAAAAAGTTAAGGTAATTAAAATAAATATTCATAAAAATTCTAATAATTTAAATTCATGATAAAATAATATTTTTTAGTCAAAATCCTTACTTGCTTATTCATTTATTTTGTTGTATTTAACCAAGAAATGTTTTTTTGTGTATCCGGCCGAAATGTTTCTCCCTTATTTTTCTTTTTCGATAACTTTCTTTCTCGCATCTTAACATCCAGGAACGTGGAAAAAATAATTTTTTAGGACCAAAACATAGATACTTAAAACTATAGGAACCAAAAATATAAAAATCAAGACTTGATGACCAAATTGAACTTATACAGAAACTTCAAAGACCACGCTGAACTTTTCACGTCATACAAGGATTGAAATGTTAGGAAAATAAAATTTTAAGATTAAAACATGAAAACGTAAAACTATAGGGACTTTCAAGATTGAAAATTGTAGGGACCAAATCAAACTTCTTTAAAGAACTCTAAGGACCATATTGAACATTTAACAATATCTAGAGACTTAAACTCAATAAAAATAAAGTTTTATAAATGAATTGTAAACAACTAAAACTACAATAGGTAACGTGGAATAAGAAACTACTAGTATATTAGCCCGCGTTCCGTAGCGAGTCAATAACAATTTTTTTTTAAATGTAAAAAAGATAATAAGAGTATAAAAAATATTTTAAGTGTCTTGAGTCAGGCAGTCATACCTGACCCAACACACGCCAACAACTTTTGAAAAAATAAAATAAAAAAGATAATATCCCTCATGATTCTTTGAACATCTATAATGTGATTCATAGTGTAAATATTTTATGTATATAATACCATCACAATGATTTTTTCACACGTTTTAACGTATAGTATAATATAATAATAATAAAGATAGAAAAGTACTTTTCCAGCCATAAACGGTGAAACTGTATACCCACAGCGTTTATTTCGTTAGTGATAATGAGTAATAATCAATAACAGTTATGAACCCAAAGGAGGAGAATATGGGAAAAAAGAAAAGAATTTGGAATCGATTCTTTCCATTTTTTATTTGCTAAATTCCTCTTTTATTCTGAAATCACACTCCTCTCCAGAACTAATTCTTGAATCAGCTTCGATATATTGAAATCATTTAAAAAGAATAAAAAAAATGTATAAAAATATAACTTGGATATTTCTAATAAATCCCAAATCATCAACCAATAGTATAATACTACGAGATGCTTAATATCATTTACGGTTTTCGTTGTCTGTTAGTAATTAAATAATCTCAAGTGAACAATTATAGTCATTAGAAAAGAGAAGATGCTGTAATTATAACAATTTTAAAACCGTTATTTTATTATTAAATATCCTCAACAAAAGGATGTTGTAATTAATTACCCTGTAGTGTACACTGCTGTATTAAAACAAAATCAAAATAACCTAACAAAAACAAAATTATATTATAATTTAAATTAAAAAAGACACAGGGAAAGACAAGAACAGCAATCCTATTCTCCCTCATCATCTCTCTCCCCCTCTCTCCACTTTATTTCTCTTTCTCCCTCTCTCGCTGCGCCTCCACACTGTCCCCCCACCACCACAACCACCACCACATCACCGAGCTGGATTCTCTCTCTTCTCTCTTACGCATCTCCATGCGCCGCTGGTTCAGCGGTTTCGTTGATTAACCCCCTCCCCTCCCTCTGTAGATACCCTTACACACGACCACAATAAACCCCCCCCCTCTCTCGTGATTCGAAAAACGACACCGTTTTATGACTTCCAGGAGCTAGGGTTTCGAAACCAGATATCCATTTCTAGAAAAAAACTTGTAAATATTATTGTCGTGTTTAGGGATTTGGATGGCATTGGGAGATTTAATGGCGTCAAGATTCTCCTCACAATCTCCAGTTGCTTTTGTATCGAACCATTATGATCATTATCCGTCAAGTCACGAAGATGATGCTATTGATGTAGCCAGAAGAGATGACAATAATAATAGTAATAATAATAGAGATAGAGATTCTGATACTGCTAGCACTAGTAATTACGGCGGAGGCAATGCCACGGCAAGCACCACCGCCACAACCACTACTAGTACGGCGTATTTGCCGCAGACTGTTGTTTTGTGTGAGCTTAGACACGAGGCATTTGAAGCTTCTGTGCCTACCGGTCCGTCTGATAGTGGACTCGTTTCGAAATGGCGGCCCAAGGACCGAGTAAGATACTGAGTTTTGATGTTTTGTGTTATTTTTTATGTTTTAGTGTTTGATTGAATGTGAATGAGTTATAGTTTTTTCTAGGGTTTTTTTTGTCAGCTATTCATTCTGGTGGATTTATGATTATGAAGAAAATTTGATCTTTTATGGTTGTTGTGTAGTTATTAAATGAAAAACACTTTTAAGAAAATAGTTAGATGAATAGACAATGGAACTGTTGAGATGAGATGAAATTATTGTTTGGGTGGGGAAGTTTTACAGTAGTGTTGCTACGCGGAGGAATTGTTGTATCACACTGGCAACTGGCTGTTATGTGATCACTGGAAACTGTGGTTTCTTGGTGGGTGGGGGTGGTTTGAAGAGGTTTTGATTCAATATAAATATAAATTGTGGCACTTGACATTTTCCGTAAATGTTTCATAGAGGTTGTCTTTTAAACCAGTGATATTTAACATGGCATCCCTGGAAATGAATTACAGTTTATAGAGAAGTACTAATTAGGGTTTTGCTTTATTGGTAGAAAGTGTATGCCATCAATTACTTGACATCATATTAGCTTAACAATTATACAAGGAAAATTTGGGTTTAGAAATCCTAATGTCAGTAAAAGTAACAGCTCGTCTGACCTTTGATGAGTGTTCTATGCTTTGTGAAATTTCCGAAACAAAGTGAGCTGAGGAAATTGAAATGCCAGTATCTTTTTTGCTTCTTCTTGACATTTTACTTTAGATGAAAAAGTCATTTAACTTTCAAAATAGTAAAGAGATTTCAATACTTCTACAATGAGGGTTATCATATAGACCATGTCACTGTTGGTTGGTCGTGCCCTGCATAGCTGACTGTCTGCTGGGAAACGAACATGTCTACAGAGCTCCTGAAGATCCTTGATTCAGTCTTAGCAGTCTTTTGATGAACAGTTTTGATTTCTCTTTTTATTTTTATTTTGCCTTGAGCTTGCTTCTCTAGTTCTTAACTCTATCTGCTGCTATGGCCTAGCAAACATCTAATAATATTAAACGTGTGTTTGGAATTGGCGCTTTTGAGCTCAAAAAGTACCAACTTTTTGGGGTGCTATTCCTTGCTTTGGAAAAACATTGAAAATTCCCCAAAGGCATCAATTCAAGCTTAGCATTGCTGTAAGATGGGATGATAGTGTACAATGAATTTCCTAATTGGTTTTGTTGCTTTAGGGCTCCCACAGGGCTGACCACCTCTTTTCCTAGGATTGCCATAGATTTTGGCAAATGCCACTAGATCTTGTGGATGAAACACGTGTATTAGGAATTGGGTACTGATTTTATTGCTTGGATGGATTAGAAGAAAATGATGTAGCAAAAAGAGTAAATCATATCCGAAAATAGCTTCTTGAAAGAAAAATATTGAACGAGTTATTAACTAAAGAAAAACTGCATGCATTTAGCAGTTGCATGTTGTGGGATGCCATTGCCTCCACTTGCATTTTTGACAAAAGAAGTTTTTTTCTTTGTATGTAATATTTTTCTTTCATTGATAATGGCTAGGATGGTAATATCTAGGACATCATGTTTTTTGTACCTGGCTATATTTCTTATCATCTCCATGTTGTGCCACCACGGTAAATTTTTGTTCTAGATGCTTACAAGTTATATCTTCACATGTACTTGTGTTTGATTTAGCTCCCAACTTTTTGTGCAGATGAAGACTGGATATGTAGCTCTAGTTTTGTGTTTAAACATCAGTGTTGATCCTCCGGATGTAATAAAGATATCCCCTTGTGCCAGAATGGAGTGCTGGACAGGTGCACTTTGAGCTGCTGATCTCTCCTATTAGTTTTAAATATTTGCCTTCTCTCTACTCATGCTCTGTATGCTGCTTTCACTTAAGCTTTTGTTTTAATATTAGAATTGTGTGGTTTATAAACTTTTTTTTAGAAGGCCAATTGGTCAAAAGACCCTCGAACTTTTTGTCAAATCCAACTTGACCCCTGGCTTTTCCTTTTTTCGATTTTGGTCCCTCAAACTATCAAGTCAAAGCAGTTGATCATGGAGGCGGTAATTACAGCCATCTGTTTTTAACGAAGGTGGCCAAATGCTTTGACCTGATAGTTCGAGGGACCAAAATCAGAAAAACAAAAGTTAGGGGTTAAGTTGGGTTTAACCAAAGTCCAGGGGCTCTTTTGACCAGTTAGCTTTTTAAGAAACTGTTGTGTGGTGCTTAACTTGTCTCAACTATTTGATTATTTATCTTACTGTTGGATTCCTATAGTTGTAATGCTTTGTTGGTTGTATGGAAGGAAGCAATGTACTAGAATCTGGGAGCTTACTGCAATTTTTCAACTACACAATTTAAATCCAATTTACTTTCCCATCATTTTATCTCCATGGCAAATAAGTGAAACATAATCAAGAAATGCTAAGAACAATCTCCTTTTATTCATGAATTTAAATCCTCCCTTTTGAGGTTCTAATTTTCTTTTTTCTTGGCAGATCCACTTTCAATGGCACCTCAAAAAGCTCTTGAAACAATTGGAAAAAACTTAAGCATTCAGTATGAAAGGTGGCAACCTAAGGTGAGGGAATTCTTGACACTTCTTTCTTTGAATTATAGTTCCATTTATATTTACGTTGTTCATCTATTAACAGGCTCGTTACAAGGTTCAACTTGATCCTACTGTTGATGAAGTGAAGAAACTTTGTAATACATGCCGAAAATATGCCAAGTCTGAGAGAGTTTTGTTTCATTACAATGGACATGGTGTTCCAAAGCCAACTGCTAACGGTGAAATCTGGCTATTCAATAAGGTTTTACTTTTACTCCTTTAGTTGATGAGTTTTTTTATTTCACTGCTACAGTAATCTTTCTAGACATTTTTATATTTAACATGCTAAAAATTTTCTTCATCACTGGTGTAGAGTTATACACAATACATTCCCTTGCCAGTCAGTGATCTTGATTCCTGGCTGAGAACACCATCAATCTATGTTTTTGATTGCTCTGCTGCTGGGATGATAGTCAATGCATTTCTGGAGGTATTCAGCAATTGTGTCACTATAAGTTTCTTTCTATGTACCATTGACTGCTGTTTCATAAAATTTGATCTCACAATTTGAGTAATCTGATTCTAACATGGCTGTTACTATTCTTTAAATAGCTTCATGACTGGAATGCTTCTGGCTCTGCTGGATCCACGCGGGATTGCATTTTGCTTGCAGCCTGTGAAGCACACGAGACTTTGCCACAAAGTGATGAATTTCCTGCTGATGTGTTCACTTCATGCCTCACCACTCCTATCAAGATGGCATTGAAATGGTGAAGCTTTTTTCTTTTTAGTTTTGATTGTTACAATCCATCCTTCCTTTTTCTTTCAGATAGCAACTTTCTGACTTCTGGATAAGGATTTCCATGTTGTTTTTTCTCCTCATTACATTAGTTAGTGTTTTCTATTTATATACCTTGCCTGTGATTATCCTCTATTCTTTTGTCGTCTGTTGACTTTACAAGGAATATTTAAATGTACTATGTTGAGTTGTCTTGATATTTGGAGTTTTCATGTGGTTCACTTCTGAAATGTTGTGGTAATTGATTATTTTTGTGGCAAGTACTTGTTAATCATTTGGTTTTCATCCATGTGCTCCAGGTTCTACAGACGTTCACTACTTTGTGACTCCCTTGACTACTCATTAATTGATAAAATTCCTGGCCGGCAAAATGATCGTAAAACGCTTCTGGGAGAATTGAACTGGATCTTTACTGCAGTGACAGACACAATTGCTTGGAATGTTCTTCCTCGTGGTAGTTTCTTCTTAGTAAAAAATGATTTTTTGATTTTTCATATGTGCACTTCCTCTGATTTAGTTCTTCATTTGTCTCTTTCTTTGTTACATGTAGATAACACTTAGTTTTACTCTGCAGATCTTTTCCAGAAGTTGTTCAGGCAAGATTTGCTAGTTGCCAGTCTGTTCAGAAATTTTTTGCTTGCTGAAAGAATTATGCGTTCGGCAAATTGTTCTCCAATTTCTCATCCAATGTTGCCACCAACCCATCAGCATCATATGTGGTATTGTACGAAATACTTGTTTAGTCAGCCCTGCAGTGTGTTCACATATCCATTTATCACTGTTTCACTAAGGTTCAATGCAGGGATGCATGGGATATGGCTGCTGAAATTTGCCTCTCTCAGCTTCCATCTCTGGTCGAGGATCCAAATGCAGAATTCCAGGTGTGTTCCATTGTGATACTATGCTCCAATAAAATGGCATGAAATTTCTTCCGCCACAATTGTAATGAGCTTTTGGAAGACTGAATTTCTTTATTTATTTTTCATATTATTACCTTTTGTCCATCCAAAGCATAAAAATTTAATGTGTCTAAGCAACATGCCTTTCTTTTGATTCAGCCGAGTCCTTTTTTTACTGAACAACTGACGGCTTTTGAGGTGTGGTTGGACCATGGATTTGAACATAAGAAGCCACCCGAGCAGTTGCCTATTGTTCTTCAGGTGTGTGCCACTTAGTTCATGTTAATTTCAAGAAAATCATAAGTGGCTTTTTTTCCTTCTGTTTGTAATTACAAAAAACAAACTGGTAAAATGCTTTATATTAGGTTAGATTTTATCCACATCTGTGCCTGTCTTAGCTAAATTCTTTTCTTTTGTTCTGTTTTCTGTAACTATTATCTTATGAGATCTTTTATTTATTCATATACAGGTTCTGCTAAGTCAATGTCATCGGTTCCGAGCACTGGTGCTTCTAGGGAGATTCCTTGATATGGGACGCTGGGCAGTGGATCTGGTACTTGCTGATGAATTCTTTGGTGCAAAAGCTTTTTTATGAACAAGTGCTCATGGATTGGGGTTTTATTATCATGGCATGATTGACTTGGTTTTTTTTTTCTAGGCTTTATCTGTTGGAATATTTCCATATGTTTTGAAGCTGTTGCAAACAACAACACCAGAACTAAGGCAAATTCTTGTATTCATATGGACAAAAATTCTAGCGCTTGATAAGGTACATTTTCAAGGTCTTTTTAACTTTTTTGACAAGTTGGTGCATGTATGGTGTGCTATATTAAACAATATTTTGAATATTTTTGGTCTCTAGTGGTGGTTACTGGGGTAAAATACTCTCCACCTGTATTTTAAATTAGCATAAGATGAAAGGGTGCAAATGATCATTTTTAGTGATGAAAAGAATTATCAAAAGGCAAGCTGCCAAGAAATGTTGAAATAATATTGTGCAGTTTTTGCCTCTGGGGCATGTAGCTAAAATACTATTTTCCTAGTTCATAAGACTACAACAGTGGCATTATTGTTCAAAGAATTACTTAGGCTGGAAATTTAACAACTATAAACTATATTTTACTGCCTTTAATTCCCAATTTTCTCGTGGCTATTATTCTTTTGTCAAAAGAATTTACCTAGGCTGGAAATTTTACCACTATTAGAATTACTTTCCATTTGATTGTTTTCTATAACAGTACTTAAGAAGTTCTTTCTTGTGGATCTCAGTCATGCCAGGTTGATCTTGTTAAGGATGGGGGGCATACATATTTTATTAGGTTTCTCGACAGCTTGGAAGCATATCCAGAACAGCGTGCAATGGCTGCATTTGTTTTGGCTGTTATTGTTGATGGACACAGACGGGGCCAGGAAGCCTGTATTAAAGCTGGTTTGATTCATGTGTGCTTGAAGCACCTTCAAGGTTCAGTGCCAAATGACACACAAACTGAACCCTTGTTTCTTCAGTGGCTATGCCTCTGCCTGGGAAAGCTGTGGGAGGATTTCACAGAGGCTCAGATACTAGGTTTGCAGGCTGACTCCCCAGCAATATATGCTCCTCTACTGTTGGAGCCCCAACCAGAGGTTTACCTTTTTATTAGTTTGTTATCCTCAGCAGTTCTTCTTGAGTTTGCTTATTTGTTGAACTACTTAATTACATAATCTATTCATTCCAGGTTAGGGCTTCTGCTGCATTTGCACTGGCCACCTTGCTTGATGTTGGGGGTGATGTCTGCAGGGATGGTGCTACTGGAGATGATGAGTTTGATGATGATGAAAAAATTAGAGCTGAAATTAGTATTGTTAGAAGTCTATTAAGTGCTGTTTCAGATGGAAGTCCTCTGGTCAGGGCGGAGGTTGCTGTAGGTATGTGTAGCTAACTATTAACATTTCTATACTTGATCGATTATGTTTTCTTTCTTTTAGTTTAGTGCTGTGAATATGCCTTCAATTGCAATTATCTTGTATAATTCAGTTGGGGGCAGGTTAATAGCATCAACTATCGCTGGCGCCATGGTTAACATTTTGGAATTTAAAAGAATACCTGAAGCGCTACCTTCTCTTATCATTTTTTCTCAGCCCAATTTTGGTTATCATCTGTTCTGTGGGAAATTGTTTTCTTCTGTCAACAAATTAAAATAAAAATTTTGGGGCTTAAATCTATAATAATACATCCTCCAAAGCCAGTGAGTCTACTAACATGCTTGACAAAGCACACCAATTATTAAAGCTAATTATATCTCTGGTGGATCATTTATTTGATCCCTACTTTTCAAAATGACCTTTATAGGTTTTTGTACTCATAAAAGGCTGTACAAAGATTAGGAGGCAACATAAGACTTTTTTTCCCGTGAAAAGCAATGTTGTTTGGTGTCTTTTTGCTTCTTCATGTCCACTTTGTTTCTTCACCAGTTCTGGGGCAAGTGTAGGGGTATAGATGTGTGGGGCAGTCCATATTTTTTCTCCTATTTCATGTTTGTTTTGGTAAGTCCCTGGGATTACAATTGTGAATCATGAATGAATTCAGTTCTCTTTGTGCAGCTCTGGCACGCTTTGCATTTGGCCACAAACAGCACCTCAAGTCAATTGCTGCCTCCTATTGGAAACCTCAGTCTAATTCTCTACTCAACTCATTACCTTCTTTGGCCCATATAAAAGCTACAGGTAGTGGACATGCCAACCCTAATCAGTATGTGCCACATGCAAGTATTGTTTCATCTCAATTTGGCCCTCTGACAAGAGTTGGTAGTGACAGCCCATCCGTGGTTCGAGATGGAAGGGCTTCCACTAGCAGTCCTACTACAGCTGGAATTATGCATGGATCACCATTATCTGATGATTCATCTCTGCATTCTGATTCTGGTATATTGAATGACATTGTCAGCAATGGGGAAGTACTCCATTCAAGGCCAAAGCCTCTGGATAATGCATTATATTCCCAGTGTGTGCTGGCTATGTGCACTTTGGCCAAGGATCCTTCTCCACGCATAGCAAGCCTTGGTCGAAGGGTACTGTCGATTATTGGGATTGAACAAGTGGTGACAAAATCTGTAAATTCCACTGGTAGCAGTGGTCCCAAAACTTCATCTCCAAGTCTTGCTGGACTGGCTCGTTCATCATCATGGTTTGACATGCATGCAGGTAATTCTCTTTATATCTTTTTACCATGATTGTACTGTCACTCCAAGCAAGTGATTGTGTCAGCTTATTTATCTGCACCTTTATCTTTTGATCTTCTCTAATCTTTAATTTTGGAATATTTTTGACAGGTCACATTCCTTTGACATTCAGAACTCCTCCTGTCAGTCCTCCACGATCAAGCTACTTAACAGGAATGCGTAGGGTGTGTTCTTTGGAGTTCAGGCCGCACCTTATGAATTCTCCAGATTCAGGATTAGCTGATCCTCTTTTAGCTTCTGTTGGATCTTCTGGAGGCACAGAGCGGAGTTTGCTTCCTCAGTCAACTATCTACAATTGGAGTTGTGGTCACTTCTCAAAGCCGCTTCTCACCACACCGGATGATACTGAAGAAATATTAGTTAGAAGGGAAGAAAGGGAAAAATTTGCACTGGAACATATTGCAATGTGTCAGCACTCTTGTGTGTCTTTCTATTTCTTTTCTCTTCTTTTATTTATTTATTTTTGTACAAGTTTTTGGTTGAGCTGATGAAATGTTCATTTTCTTGGCCAGCTGTTAGCAACCTTAATAACAGAATTGCTAGCTGGGATACAAAGTTTGAAACTGGTACAAAGACAGCCTTGCTGCAGCCTTTCTCTCCTATTGTGGTTGCTGCTGACGAGAATGAACGAATTAGGTAAGCCAGTCTTTATTCAATACATCTTTTATGGAGTATTATTTTAGTTTCTCAGGGCTCTGTTTTGACATGCCAAGTGTGGTCGCAGATTAATGACATTGTATGATGTCATGATTTCAAAAGTTGGGAAACTTGCATACATTGTACAATATGCCAACAGGAACTACTTCTCAGTGGCTCTGGCTTCTTGCTTAAGTTCATCTTTAGTCCTGTTTATCCTGTTACCTTTTGCATCTATTAAGAACAATTCAGCATGTATTCTACCTAAATTCTACTGATACTACAGGAAGGCCTGGGCAAATAAAAACTGGAGTATGGATTCTTTTGTTTTTTTCCCTGGTGATAGGCAAATAATTTTTAATCTTTTCTCTGATATTGATCTCTTGAGTGATGTGTGATGCTTGTTTCTTTGAAGGGTGTGGAATTATGAGGAAGCTACCCTTCTGAATGGGTTTGATAATCATGATTTTCCTGACAGAGGAGTTTCGAAGCTCTGTCTTGTAAACGAGCTAGATGACAGTTTGCTCCTTGTTGCTTCATGTAATGTTTTTTTACTGATTTTCAATTCATTTCATGGTGGCTAGACTGGTCCTTTATTAGAATGCTTGGAATCATTTTTGCCATACTTGTTTTTGCTGCAGGTGATGGAAATATACGGATTTGGAAAGACTACACTGTGAAGGGTAAGCAAAAGCTTGTCACTGCATTTTCTTCAATCCAAGGTCATAAACCTGGTGTGCGGAGTTTGAATGCTGTTGTGGACTGGCAACAACAATCTGGATATCTGGTACATACTCACTTAAGTTTGTCTTTGGTACTGTTTTTATATTCGTAATGTGATGTTCATAATAGTTTCTTCTATTTTTAATGTTGCTTTCCTAGTATGCTTCGGGTGAGATATCATCCATCATGCTTTGGGACCTGGATAAAGAGCAGCTTATTCATTCTATTCCTTCATCATCAGATTGTAGCGTCTCAGCAATGGTGAGTTTTGTTGTTTCCTGGGGTTGTTTTTGAAAGTAGTATCATTCTTTGCTACAATAGATAATAGCAGAACTAAGTTAGAATTTATGAAAAGTGGCAAATTTAAAACATTGTAGTTTTGAAGAGATTCTTTTGTTCTTTTGTTTATGGTGTGCTTGTGGATGTGAGAATGATTCAGGCACTTGTGTAATGAGAATAATAGAGCTTCTGATGGCATGAATATATCTTTAATAAATGTAAAATGGTTCTTTTCATATTATTATTGTCATGACCTTTTGTACCTCATTTTTTCCTTTCTGATTATTTTACTGTTCAAGTTTTATGGGGTAGGCTCTCATATAACACCACTGCTATCATTACTATGTAATAACACTAAGAAAACGTTATCACGCATGTACCTATTGGTGGTAAAATGCAGATGTGTGATTGGCTATAGGAGCTTTAACAAATACCTTTCATTTCATTTGTGACAATGATGCTTGCTGGATACATTAAATGTTGTCTTACAGATTTTACCATTGTCTTTTGCTGATGTTCAATTTTTAACTGATTGTGCTTGAGAGCTTTTCCCTATCATCATAAACCGCGGAGTTAAAAGAAATCTTGTCAAGGTTTGTAGAAAGCTGTTTCCAAGTGAATGAAACCCAGCCTTGGATCCAAAGTCTTGCTTCTCTGTTCTGTTCTAATTAGTGCTAGGTGTGGGTTTTTTTTTTCTTCAATTTTCTTCCCTCTTACTCCAGTATTCAAAATGTGTAATACCGTTACTCCATCTGATAAACCTTTTTCTCTTTCTGGAATTGCTGTTGCAAGGAATATATTGGTTTATTTTTACTTAAACCTCAGAGCGGTGTTTTTAGAATACTCCATAAACTTTTAGTTTACCCTGCTACAGTTTTCATCCATTATAATCATATAATCTGCAAATAATAAAAATCATGGTGTATCATCTTGAATATGGACAATTTCTCCATCATGAAAGCAAAAGGTAGAGGCCGCAAACCAAAAGGACTGTCCGGATGGTAGACTCTTGGTGCTACCCAACCATGATGGATAAATAGTTCATGTCCCTCCCAATAGCTCTCACCCTTGTAATTGTCCTTTATACATTCACTTGTTCCCCAGCTCCACAATAGGACCTCTGGTACATTATCTAGAGTGATAGAAAGTTTATAGAGGTCTCTTTTTTTTCTTTGTATTTGCATCAGCCTCATTGGGAATAATATAGCCTTCATAGTTGCCTGGCATAAAAGTGAACTGGTTTTCTCATGGAGTAGCATTTTAATGTGCTGCTCTGGTGCTTATCAAGGATTATTCTCCTTCACCACTTATTTGCATAGCAATTTGCTTTCTATAGCCAGTGACTAAACGTTGCAGTTCTTGGTACTACATGTTTCAATAGAATCTTCAAATTGAATTCATATGGATAAGGTTGTTCCATGCCCAAAATTGGTTATGGGCAAAGATTATGTATGTAAATCGCAAATCTTGTCCAAATTTAAGAATGTTTATAATTTTTGTGCACTATTGTTTCTGCCACCATATCAAGCATCCACATCTTTAATTATCTTTTATTTATTGCTATTTGGTAGTTTATTTCATATCTGCTGTCATCATTAGTAACTTGTCAAATCTGTTGAATGATCTTCATTTATGTTTATCTGTGCAGTCTGCTTCTCAAGTTCATGGAGGTCAATTTACTGCTGGTTTTGTGGATGGATCTGTCAAACTCTATGATGTCAGAACACCTGAAATGTAAGCACTGCTCGTAAAGTGTTCCTCTGGCTCTGGCATGGCATAAATGTTTGCTTGTTTTTGACGTTTTGATAAGCTTGTTACCGTTGCTACCTTTTTTATGATAACAATCCCAAATTCAAATATACTGGTTCCTAATGCTTTACAGTGAAACAAGTAATGGGATTGTATGTGATGGAACGTGTTTGGGATTTTATCATATGATGAAATATGTTAATCTTATTATAGACCAGACTATTCAGTAACTTATATTACAAGCTCAAAAGATATATTCCTTTGCGTTCCCTTCTGTTTAACTGTCGTATTTTTTCTAATCTTAGGCTTGTTTGTGCTACTCGGCCGCACACTGAGAATGTAGAAAAAGTTGTGGGGATTGGCTTTCATCCTGGGCTTGATCCTGGAAAGGTAACAATTGCACTTTGTGATATACTTGTTTGTTTAGACTGCTGGTGGATTTGTATCTTACCTTGCCACAATTCTCTTTTTCTCTTGTTTTCTTTCAGATTGTCAGTGCATCCCAGGCTGGTGACATGAAGTTCCTGGATATGAGAAATTATAGAGATCCCTATCTCACGATCAAGGCCCACAGGGGCTCACTCACAGCTTTAGCTGTTCATAGGCATGCCCCTATTATTGCCAGTGGATCGGCAAAACAAATTATTAAATTATTCAGTCTAAATGGTGAACCATTAGGCTCCATTAGATACCACCTAACCATAATGGCCCAGAAGATCGGTCCTGTAAGCTGCCTCACCTTCCATCCTTACCAGGTACTCCTTGCTGCTGGTGCTACTGATGCTTTATTCTCAATCTACGCCGATGACAACACTCAAGCAAGATGAAAGCACACTTCTTTACTGGTTGACTATGTCGTAGTTTTTGGTGGCTGCACAAGTACTGAATGATTTGTTAATGTCACCGATGCTAGTTTATGGCTTCAATTTATCATCAGATGTGACAGTCGACCATGCCAACACCTGTTTGCTGAAACACTGATTTGACGTCCTGAATCGCGTGCCAGATATTTCATTAGCCTCCAGTGCTGAGGGTCAGATGGTGAGAAGAAGTCCTGCATGGTGTGGGTGGGGGGGCAAAAATGTGTGTAAATAGTTTCTTTTCCTTCGGTGTGTTCATTGATCCTTCCGTCTCCTTGTTCATTTTTATAAGCAACACGTGTCACTACATAATTGGAAGTGTTGCGAACAGATGTTTATAATCAGTTTATCATTCAATCCCAGAATATTTTAATAGGTTTATGGTTCCATAGGCTTTTGTATAGCTTGTAATTAATTGTCGAGTTTGCCACGTGTAACCCCTTGACCCTTTGAAAAATCCTCTTGTTTCAAGCATCCAGCAAGGCCGAGAATGGTGTGATTGAGATGTTAAAGACAGGATGCCCCCCCTTGTATCATCTCGACCATCAAATTAGAGTGATAAAAATGTCCGGCGGCGTTTAATATTCTGAGAAGAAGACGCTAAGGTAAAACTGGAACGGGGCCAAAAACATTCAGGGGGGAGCCAGTTATACGTATACATGCCAAGAATATGTTTGATCACACCACGGAAGTTCTACCTCCACAAATGACACCGTGGAAGGAGTGATGAAGCCAGGACAAGCTTCCAATGAAGAGCCTGGCTGCTTTTCGCAATTCAGGTTAATTGAAGATCAAAACCACTAAATCCCACATCAATTTCATATATCGGGAAAAATCATAGGCAAGTGCTGAGATAACCAGCAGAAGCTACCCAAGAGGTGGATGTACGACCCATCAATGGGGGAATGCAGAGCTATTATCGCCTCAACCTTCTTCGATACATCTAAAAATGAACCTTCTTACACACCTCAAACTGAAAGACCACACAACAGGCATTAGCCATATTCACAAAGATATATCCAGTTTGTTCACCCTATTCCCCACTAACATTTCACTTCCTCCCACCCACCATACTTTCGCCAGATCATCCCAGGCTTGGTGGTCTGCTGCTAGTCATTTTATACCTTCCATCCGCATTTCCAAGAACATTTAGATCTTCAAACAACCTGTATGGGGGAACAAAGGACTGCTTTTGTCCTGGAGCTGCAGGAATCCTAGAGGTGGAACTCATCCAAGGATCACCATTCATGGTTGATCCATTGCCTGCTTTTGTGGGAAATGAGTTAAATTGTTGCACAGGTCTAGCAGCTTGCACCGGTGTATAAGATGCAGTTTTGTTGGCCCGGGGAGATGAAAACATATTATTTGTAGCAGACATGTGATTTTGGTTGTTGAGATTACCAGTTGTAGCTGCCCAGGGTGGAGGTGGGTAGCAAGACGAGTACCGAGGATGTTGCAACTGGAACTGAGGTTGTAATTGTGGTTGAGATTGGGGCTGCAAGTACAGTTGAGGCTGAGGCACTGCTTGCTGCTGGGGTTGAGGTTGCAACTGTTGCAGCGGTTGAGATGGAGGTGGTAACTGGTGCTGCTGAGTTTGATGCTGTAACTGGGGTTGAGATGGAGGTCGTACTTGGTGCTGCTGAGTTTGAGGCTGGGCCCATGGAACGACATAGCTGTTGTATGGAATGGGCCCATGGTTTACAGGATAAGTTTGAGAAACGTACGGATAACCTTGTATATTGGAGGAAACATGTATTTGAGGCATGGTTTTGGAGACTGGTGGGGTGCGAGGGGAGGTTGATGTTGACAAGGTGAGGCTCAAAAAGTCAATCATGTCCTGCTCTTTCATGGTTCTTACTGGTGCAGGTGGATCAGGAAGAGCCAGAGCATTGCATGGGGAAGAGGTTGATGCAATGGGCACGCCAGCATCCAATGGCACAAGAGCCCCGTTTGTTCCACATGAGCTTTGAGATGACATGGAACGTGTTTTGGAATGCCTGTGTTCACAGAACAAAACAAGTGCAATTACTGCTTCGAGATAAACCAAAGTCTTGGTAAACACCCATGATGCAGAGCATGAACAAAGGAAACGGATAAATAATTTGTAAGATCTCCATAAAGGTTGGCCAGCTACCATAGTAAAATAAATTGAGTGGTCTTTTATTCACCAATTACTGCTCCTGTCGCTCCACATACTGGCCATAGTTATGGTCAAGGTTTATTTCCTACCTCATGATTGCTTTACGATGGGTTCCGTAGTGGTAGATCTGCTATCTCCCTTGTGTAATGTAATGTGAAAATAATTTAATAGTTCAGGTCACCAATGAAAAATTATATAAGATTATTTTCATAAGCATGAGCTACCTCCGAGCTAGCTGTGCGAAGCCATCCTCCTCTTCATCCTCTTCATCTATAGCGCTCCTTGTCGCATTAGGAACTGGTGTGGTGGAATTAGTTGTAGATCTTGGGCTGGCATCCCTTGCTTCAGTTGGCTTGATGTCTGAGGACCATCCTTCACTTGGTTTGGCGCAAAAGCTTGTAACTTGAGTTGGCATTGGAGAGCCAGAAGCAATAGCATCATGTTTTGCAAGCAAGATTTGCATACTGTCATTTAGTTCAAGACCCTTACCAAGAAGTTCCTCGTCCCTGCATCATGACCAAGGTACTTTCAGATATTCATACACCAGACTGCATGGGATCAGCACACGCATGCATGGAGAAACAAAGGCAAGCATACAGTTACCAGTCTTATATCAAAAACATGTTTTCAGCAAAATAGACATCTAACGAGTAACTGACCCAGTTGTAGCTAGCATCTGCATCAACTTTTTCTGGTTCGACCGACACCGGTAGACAAGATCAACTATCACTTCATCTTTTATAGCCTGAGAAGACAAGCAGGACCACATCTCAAATATTTTCCTCAATTGTTTCGCTGAGGTAAAAAGCTCACTGCACATACCTCATGGTTTCCAGGGTTAACAGCTTGCAGCATATCATTCAAGAGCTCCATAACATCCCACATGGAATCCAAGCCTGACAAACTATGATAATTGAGAAAAATATCAGTCAATACAAAACATGAGATTTGGCAATTTTGAGAATACATCATAGACAAATACAACGTGTAAACCAGCGGTTGATCCTAACCTTAAGCATTCAATCTCTGCAGCCATTGTTTCATCAAGTCTTCTAGAAGAATTGCTAGGCATTCCATAACCAGGTTGGGTAAGCCTCAATGTTGGATTGGTTGCCGGTGGTGTAAATATTGGAGCTGCATCTAATGATCGCTGGGGAAATTCAACTCCAGCACGCTGCCATTCGCACACCCCGTAACTAAAAATTAATCTTTCTGTATAGATTCCATGTAACATGGCATAATTTGTTAATTAACTACTATGAATGAAAAAACTTTTGATCTGGCTGTCATAAAGGCATGTAAGAGCATATGAGCAATATTCCATCCAAAGGACTTGGCTTGCATCTCATTTGAATGCAATCATCTATAGCATCATTTGATGGCACTCTTATTATGAATCATGCATTGTTTTTAACACAGATCAAATTAAATCAAGACCATATCTTTCTAGCATTAAAAACCAAATTAAAAACTTGGCAGTGCACTGTAATCCACAACAATATTTGGTTGGATACAAAACCTATAAATTATGTTTAGATCAGGGGCTTATCAGTCTAGCATTCAATGATTATTGCCCCACTTCCAAAGTCAACCAAGTAAAAATTTCATGCAAGAGTTGGCACACATACTGAACCCAGCAAGAGCACATCAAATAAAATAATAGAATATTTTAGCGAGATACTTACCCTTAATTCCTCATATGCCCAATAATACTGAGGATGTTTTCCTCCAGGCCCACCAAATGCCTCTTGCCACGAATCAAGCAAAGCCAGAATCTTATCTCTCACATGCATATCTGTCTGCACAACCATTTAAAATATGTGTTAAGTTAAGATTGAGGCTCCCCCCAGCGTAGCCCCTTTTTGGTTTTTGATGAAGAGTGATTAGATGAGAAAAATACAAACATCAAGGTTTCGACTTTCTCATGAAAAATCAACCACGTTCAATCTTATTTGAGATCAATGGAGGCCTCGGACAACATAACATGGAATTTTTTGACATCAAAACCAAATAGCTCATTGAGCACTGTGGTTTTTATGGCAAAGGCACCAATAAGTGGCAATCATATCAAAACAATTTATCTGTTATCCTAGTTAAGATGGGCCAAAACTTTTGCTTATACTACTCTTAAATAAACCCGATTACGATTTCTCCTGAAATATTTTGGCTGGCCTAGTTAAAAGGTTTGAGATAAACAACCATTGCTGGAATTTCCATAAAACACACAGCATAACAATGTATCAATTGCAAAACACAAATGGTTCCACCTCTTTAATGTATATGCAAAACTCCATTTGACTATTAGACATTCTGCTGACATTTATCCTTTTGGTTGCTGGAGTTCAGAATTTAACATCTTGAAAACAGAATGGCTACAGAATTACAATTACAAAGGATTCTAAAGAAGGGAATCATATATACTGATTTCTAACACATATTAAAAAAGAAAAAAAATCTCTACAGAGATGGTAAAATTGTGGATAATTACTTCTAGCAAGAATTCAAGGAGTTACCTTCTTCTTTATGATTTTCACCATTTCCCCCAATACATTCTTTTCAGCAATTTGAAAATGGACATAATCACCACAGTTCTTCACCATTGTCTCCAAAAGCTACAGAGAAAATTTTGCACTCAATTAAGCAAACCCAAAAAACCAAAAAAAAAAAGAAGAAAGAAAACTTTATAAACAGCAGAGCTTCCTCGAATGCCAAATAGATAATTCAAATCCATATTTTGGTGCAAAAATCAAAAGAATTTCACATTCCAAAACACACATTTGAATTCGACAAAACCATAATCGAAATAAAAGCTTAAAAAAAAACATAGAAAAATTAGTGAATTCAAGAAAACAAAAGGCTACCGTCAAAGCGAGTAGTTGGACTTTAGGGCTCTTGTGCTGCAACCTTTTCTTCAAAGCTTTCACTACATCTTTGGCTTGCCTGATATATATATAAATAAATAACTCACCAAACAACACAACATAGTGTCTAAAAAAAACCCACTTGAAAAAAAAAAAACACCATTTATTCTTATAAATT
>Ga0307518_10000867_pt1 | contig 22605 bp, 6 predicted proteins | sample 25_EM_MG_FD_203889 | JGI IMG/M metagenome (GOLD analysis project Ga0307518, IMG submission 203889) | Populus trichocarpa ectomycorrhiza microbial communities from riparian zone in the Pacific Northwest, United States - 25_EM | ecosystem: Host-associated > Plants > Roots > Unclassified | place...
TGTTGTGACCACGTACAAAAGTATAAGAAACTTGAGTGCTAGCTTGTGTTGAGAAGAGGGGAGAGTTGAGATGGGTGGTTGGCTGCAGTTTGGGAGGGGAGAGGTGGGATGGGGAAGAAGAAGGGGAGGAAGAAGGAGAAACAGAGGAAGAGAGGAAGGCAGAGTGTCGGCAGAGGCAGTATAATATACTGGATTTGCCGACGGCATCACCGATGGAAAATTCCATCGGTAAAACCGTCGGTGATTCCGCCGGTGTTAGCGACACGTCCCTGTTTGGCTATCCGGGTTTGAATCCCTCGGTATTTCCGTCGGTAAATGCGTCTGAAAAAAATCCACGTCATCCCGCCGTTGCAATTTCCAAAAAAACTTTTCTCACCGTCGGTTAATTCCGATAGATTTTGAGACGGAATTATTTCCGTCGGTAAAAATTGCCGACGGAAATAATTCCGTCGGTAATGCCGTTGGTGTTATCCGTTTTTCTGGTAGTGTGTCCTCCTTAAATTATTTATAATGATCAAATAAAACCTCTTTCTTTTTCTTCATAAACATCGATCCTTGGACGCAGATGGTGTGAAAAGAATTAAATGGAAATAATTACTAAAAGTATAAAAATGTCCCTAATTCTTCACAATCTCTAGCAGGTCGTGTTAGCACTGTGGGTGGCATTTCGAGCACAACAAGGATGATGGAATAATGAAGCCGTGAGATGGTCTTTTGTGCATGATAATTTACAGCATCTCGTTATATGCATTGCGTGTGTATATATGTTGTCTGTGAAGTGCATATTGTTTGTCTTTCCTTCCCCTATGTTGGAATAATGAAGTTAAACTGCTTTCGATAAATTTATTTTAGGCTTTCTTTTAATGTTTTATCATGGCAGGTTTTCTAGCTATTGCAAATATTGTTTTTCATGAGCCTATTATCTTCCAAAACATTCCAAGAATGAACCTATCGTTTTAGTGCTTGTAGATATGATCTGCATGTTGGAAGAAACCCATATGCATCCAAAATCACCATCATTACAGGGCCAAGAAAGCTTAAAATGGTTTATGATGGCCTAATTTAAGGCAAAGACAACCTGATAATTATCATCACAATAATAATTTTCTATTGGAATGTGTTCTCATGTCTTCCTAATTGATTCACAACAAAAATGGCACCCAACTTTTGAAAAACAAACATAAATTTGTAGTCGCCCGACTTAGCAACAAGGGGTGCCTCTGTTGTAATGCTCTTCCATGTGTTTCTGTCTCTTGCTTTTCTTGTAATAGGATTGCTATTATATGTCTCAAATCTCTAACAATTACTTCCTTCGAAGAGCCGATCAGACCACCTCCGCTGCTATTACTCATATTTCTATTGACAGTAGTGAAAGAAGAGAGATGAGTAAGAGACGCAAAATTATTACATAAATAAAATGTCATTCTCTTCTGTATTTGGCTCTCCAATTCTCTGGGCACTCAATCCCTCAACTGCATCATCTTTCAAGCCTATCAATGGTGGGATTAAAATAGCAGTCCCTGCAGGCCTGGTTTTGGTTACGGTGGGCTATCGATCGAGTGTTCTTCAAGGCCACAAAAGAAGGCAACTGCACATTCACATGAAAACAAGGCCAAGAGAGAGTAGTCTTGACGATGTGGAAAGAGTCAATAATGCGCTAATCCCAATTCGATTGATAAAAATCTGCCAAACAAAAAATTACAATGTCTCATGGAAAGAAATAAAAAGTGGTACAAAGGCCTTTTAACATTTTAAGTTGGTGGTATTCAAATAAAAATTAACAGCGGCCTTGGACAGTGGCACAAAGAAAAATCACACTCTAGACCCAGCAATTGTTCATAATGTAAAAAAGGAAAAAGGCAGTGGCTGAGCGAAGTTTACTGCACAGACATTGCTGGTATGACAAAAGAGAAAGTGAGCTAATTTGTAATTAGTGTTGAGAAATGTAACCTGTTTGAACGATGATCGTCAAACCTGAACAAGGCTTGATAATCAGCAGTCCTGCAATAAAGTATTGTCGTTAGTTCCTGCCTAAAAAGAGAAAGAAATGAAAGCATAAGGAGCTGGTTGTGAAGCTTGAACATTCCAATGGAAGCATGCTAAATGTTTATGCATGGAAGCAAATGGAGTGGAAAAAAAATAAAGGTTTGAACAGGTGATATGCACAAACGCATAAACGACGACTGAAAATAACATGGTAGTATGTTAATGAGTGAATGGCTCTAATCCTCCAAACCATCACTTGCGATCTCTAGATAGGCTCATTTCTTGTTAAAAAGATCAGAAGAAAAAGATAAAAACATTTGAGAGGGGACCTAGGTCTGCAATTTGTAAACCTGTCTATTATTTCTTGTCATATACATGACATAAACAAGAGGGTTTCGAAGCAAGAAAGACAAACATTTATTAAGTAAATTATATGGACTATTAAGAGAATTACATAAGCCAGTAACAACCAAGAGATCCCATGAACCAATAAAAAGAACTAAATAAGCAAGCAATAAAGGCAGAGTCTAAAAAAAGGAAATTCTTAAAAACAAAAGGTGGGAATCCCACTAATTATCATGGTTAAGAGAATTGAGCGGAAGCGAGTTCACCAGCTAAGCTTGCTTATATAAATCACAACCTGCTTCTGTTGTATAAGACATGATCAAACTAAATTGAACATTATTGATTGAGTTTAACCAAAAGCCTTTGGTATTTGTCTTGTTGAAACAATGTAAAGGAAAAGTGATTTATTTATGAAAAAGAATGCAGTTAAATTCCTAATTTGTTCTCTTTGAAATTAGGAACTACTTTGACGGTGTTATTTCTACAAAGAAAAGACAATAATATTGCACAACATCGTGATAATAAGCAAATACGCACTTCAAGCAAGACAACTTCTTTGGTTTATAGACTCCAGTCAACTTAAGATCAAATTGCTACACTAATGAAAATAGCATTGAACTTTCCTCTCTACAAGTAAAAAGCATCCCAAAGGACCAAAGTGCTTAGTTGGAAGACTTTAAGGCAAGAGATGACCAAATTTGGTGTAAGAAAATATAAAGTCATTCCTGTTGTACTTTGGCTATGGATATCATTTGGAACCTGAGCAGTTGAAAGGTTTTAAGATTTCTGTTTGGAACATGGCTTGGGTTCTCTTTAGATATCAGCTAAACTATTGATCAAATCTTCCCTCGGAAACCCTATACTAATTTTCCCCTACCCCATCAATGTATTGGATAATATTAAGAGACTCACAAACGGGCACTCTATTGTGAATAAGAACACGAATCATCTTTTAAGAACTGGGTTCATTTAAGAAGCAGGGGACTCTAGTCTATCAAGTTTTTTTTCATGGACTCGTATTTGATCCCCTTCTCTGCCAATGTGATCTTCACTCGTTTTGCCCATGAAATTGACCAAAACTTGCCAGAACAAACAACAATCGCACAAAAACTGTTAATCACATGATGAATTTGCTAACACACACAGACAAGAACTAACAGTAAAGTAGATATGGTCAATAATGATGGGAGAACATGAACGAAAAGAGAAAATAGGTTGCTAAAAAACACAGATGTGTGCAATCTATGATGATGAATGCAAATACACAACATCACTAGAGAAATCAACACATTAAGCATGAAGCACCACATGAAGTTCTCAAGGGTGAAATAAATCCATGCCTAAGCAAGGGGAAAATTGAAAAAAAGGATAAAGAAAACTCATCTTGTTGGATTCTCTCTTTTTCCCCCCTACAAGTGATGTTGCTGCTGTTTTTCCCTACAACTGCTGCTACTGGTCTCTACGCTCTTATGATGCTAGGTTGGTTGATTCTGTTGGCTGTCAGTGCTGTTGAGGTTGTCATCAATGTCGATTTCAGGTAAGTTTAAAGGTCCCAGTAATACATGTGAATCGTCATTTTATCAGAACTTTTTCAATGACTACTTTTAATTATAGTTAGTCCTTCTTAAAAGGAGCCATATCAGATCCCTAAAACCAAAAAAATTATAAAGAGAAGATTTGTTACCTGATCAACGTCTCTTATGCGTTAGAGAACAAATAACTAAAATGCTGCAAGTACTGACAGATAGCTACGGCCTTTGCTAGCGCCTACAATGGAAGTAGCACATATTCTGAGGCTAAATGAAGTCCTGTTGAAAAAAAGAATTCATATAGCATCAATATACAAATTCAAAGGGATATTAGCTTCGTTCCATAATTAACATAAAGCTTTCCTTTATCAAGAGCAACCTTCAATGATTTGTTCTGTAATTAGCAGCATCCTAAAGCTTTCCTTTATCAAGAGTAATCTTCGATGGCTTTCCATTGACTAAATAATAACATCCTCCTGTATGCTGTGAAAAATAGCCCTTATCCAAATGAAATAACAAACGATGCACATAATTTATCAGCCTCTATAACCAATTAAAAATCAATATTTATGTGGCCCTATTTCAGTAAAAGAAATATTTAGTAGATAACGGCAAAAGGCAAGCTCCCATTACTAAATCAAAGGAAAAACAAAGGCATGCATCCGAGTGAGCAAACATTTGCAGGAAAAAACGAATGCAATCAAGGCAAATAGATAGGTTAGCAAGGGCTATCAAAATAATGGAAAATGCGATGATGAAAGCATACAAAAAGCGAAGACACCTCAACTGAGAATCAATATTGTGAGGCGTTTTCAAAAAAGGGTAGAAAGAGGCAACCAAATTCAAACTTGTAGCTTATGGTATTTGTAAGTCTATCAACTTTCTTAATTTAATGTCTCCTCGTACACTGAAAAAAAGTTTATTTCTTCAAGAATAGACCTCCCTGCTATTTTTTCTTTTTGGTTGAACCAATTGACCTATGTGAATCTAGAAGAAGAAGAAGAAAAAAGAGAGTAAAAGAAGCAAGTTACTGATTTTTACGGTCACTTCAATAAGGAAAGGTTCCATAGCTTTCCATGTGATCTCTTTATTTCTTACTATTAAACTTAAAATAATGTTAAGAAACTATGATAACAGCTTGTTGGCTTGGTTGATCAAGCTCATGTAATTACATTTCAATGGAGAGAATTATAATCAATCAGTTAATGCACACATTCAAACACATAAAAGATGACGGGATAAATTATAATCTAAAAATCTTTACTTGGCCATTTTATTGGGATCAACAGTAGAAGTCAACTTTGGAAGCTCAACATCCATGTTATCTTCATCTTTCTCCTCCTCATCTTCTTTATTCTTTCCCTTACTTCTTGCAGTGCCTAACATGGGTCTCAAAGTAGATGGATTATCAGAGGGATGGATAAAACTGTTGCCTCCTCCACTAAGCTCATCATCATTTTGAGCAGCAATGATACTCTAGGAACCAACAGGAGTAGCAACAGCATTAGAAGTTTGAGTGTCATAATCATCTCGGGCAATCAGGGATTCTGGTGGTGATTCTTCTTATTCCACTCAAATGGATCCTTTGATTGCTTTTTTATCCTATTAGTTCATTCAATAATGTAAGCCCTGAGCATTTTGTCGAGCACCTTGAGTGCAGAAAAAAGGTAATTGAAAAGGAACATCAAAGAACTAAGATCTCAGCTGATACACCCTTTTTTTCTTTTCTATCCGACATCCTCTACTCCATTGCAGAAGAATCACGTCTTTTATATAAAAAATATTTTTTTTTGAAATGTTTTTAAAAAAAGTCAAATAATAAAAAAATTCAAAAATATTTTAGGACAAGAAACTTGGAGACGGCAAAAAATGGGTTGAAGGACTTTAGTCGCACAAATTAAAAGTTAAGAGGATCAAATTAGACCAAACAGAAAAAGTTAAGAGCTCAATTGCTGCAATGTAGGGCCTAATTAAAGAAAATAATGAGAGTTTGGGATCGAATTAAAGAAAAATTATTAATATTTTGAACAAGTGAGGTAGTAACTCAAAAATACCTTTGACCAATCAAAATCGTGCAATTTGCCAATTAACATACAACTCCCCTCCCCTTCTCAAAGATCTCATCAAACTCTTGTTACCATAAATTTGTGATGATCGGTGGAATGATTACGAGAAACCGATCTTAAACATGAATCAGAGGTTAAGCGTTTGTTTGGGATTGTTGTAGCAGTTTAAAATATTTTTTTTAAATACATTTAAATAATTTTTTTTTATTTTTTAAAAATTATTTTTGACATTAACACCAAAATTTAAAAACATATATATTTTTTTTCATTTAAACAAAAAAAACAATATCTTTCATTTTAAACAAAAAAAAAAATCAAAATATTTGAGAACTTCCCAAACACACCCTGAGTATAGTGACGGGGAAACCCCGAATTTATTTGCCAAACGGTAGGCTGCTAGGGTTTAGTTGAAATATTAACAATGGATACATTTTTCTGCAGTGCTAACTGCTAGGACATTTGCAGTGCTATCGAAGATTCACAATACCGAATCACTTGGCGGTTGGTGCGCGCCACAAGCAGACATGATGATAGGTGTAAATGAACTCTAGACATATGTGACGATACCAAATCTTCAGCTTTGACACTTGCTATTTTCTTTTACTGAGATACTTCAGCTTAAAAATCTGATAACTTTGTGTACGCAACGGAAATTCATTTGTCAAAACGATGGCAACTCTCATTCTACACGGCAGAGAGTTTTACAGCGCCATTGTTTAAAGTTTCGAGTTATTCTATTAACTTCTCGACAAGTCAGAGGGATACTTACTATCCCAAGGGAAATGACTATACAGATTATGGGGTTGCTATTCACCAGCTGCTCATGACACCTTTGAACAGCACAGAATAATGGCGAGATAACATAAGGAATTGAGCAAAGCCAGCTGAATTGAAGGGAGCTCCTGCCAGCCAGTAATTACAGACGTTGAAGGTTGGGATTTGCGCATATCCTCCTCCAGCTGCTAGCAGGCATTAATTATGCTATACACGGCACCTAGCAACCCCCCCCCCCCCCCCCTGCACATACTTTCTCGGACAACATGATACTTTCAATACACAACTTCTTTTATGTCAGTCATGCCTCCCAACAGTTTCTAGGTGGATTTTTTCTTGTATTGATTCTGTACAAGGCTCAGAAGGAAATCCGTAAATATATGCTCGTACTCTGGCATTTTCCCGTAACCTGCCATGCCATGTTTCCATGTTAAGACATAGAATGAAAGGAATCGTTGAGCAAGTTTTCAAGATATAAGCTATCCTCATATATATATATGTAGGCCTAAAAGCAGAAACAAAGTGAATTTAAGACACAGGAAAATGTTAAAGACGGTTCAAAGAAAGGTTGGAAAACAAATTTTGATGGAAACATTACAAAAAATAAAAGAAAATGTGGACTCGCCTGGGAAGTAGTTAATGTCAATGACATAAAATCGATCTCTGGTCCCATGCTCTCGGATAATATCAAGATTGAACAACCGGAGACCCTGCATGTATTTAACGATAAAAACACATGCAGGAGATAATGATATTTATACTGATGAAGAATAGAGAAAATATGAAGTTACCAGTCGACGACAAAGTTCCCTTGCAAGTTTCTCAAGCAATGGTCGTGGAGGAAGCTCTGCAGGAGGAGAAGAATATATTAGAGGAACTTGCCAGAATATTACGCTCAAGGCCTCATTGCAGGTTCTCAAGTGCTGAACAGAGTTCAATGGCACAATTGAAGTGTAGAGCAAATCCATCGTTTGCAGAATAAAAATTAAAAGAGAAGAAACAGTGGCATTCAAGTCTCGCACTAGCTTTGGACCCAGGAATTATCCTGAGCAATCTACAGCATGAGGTACCAAAGAAACATAATTTCTCGGGGGAAAAGGAGTTTTAATGATCATTGCATCAAAACCACCCAGTAGCATGATTTGTTTGGTCTCAGAATCAACAACAAATTGCAAATCTCTGCTTGTAACTAGTGGTGAATGCCTCAAAAGCTGGTAAGAAAAATTAACAAAAAGTAGTCATGGGTATGACAACTCACCAGCAACACCAGGGTCCAAATCAGCATTGTCTGCAGAAGCGGCAGCACAAGAAACACGTGGAAAACGGAACACACCAGCAATGTTCGAAAGCTCTCGTTTACAGACATCAGGTAATGAGAAACGCCTCACCACCTTAATGGTCTCCCCAACAATATAAACTTTAAACATAACACCCCCTAAAACAATGAAAGGAATAGCATTTGCTATGTAAGCTGGTGCCTGAGATGATCATGAACTAACATAAAAACCTATATGAATACAACTATATACCATGGTTGACAAACTCCTGAAGAACAAGTGGAGGTTCAAGTTTCTGAAGTGATTGTTGATCATAGGCAAGTGATAGTTCATGTGATTTTGCACTTCCGTCTGCAACCAGTGGCTTTGCAACTGAAACAGATATGAGTATACAAACTCAAGATGGATAACTTAAAAACAGAAAACAAAATAAATCAACCTCTCATGATAAAGAAATCAATACAATCCAATTTACAATCCAAAGCATCACTACTTGTATTCTACTCTGAAGAAGTTTCCAGCTAAATTGATGCATTGCATGCAGCCAAGATACTGACTCAAGTACACTATGAAATTGAATGCAGAAGAAAGAACACACCGATGGGTAACATCAGCCCAGCTTTTGCAACTGCACCAGGGATAGATGAAGCATCCTTTTTAATAACTATTTGTTTAGGGATACCTACTTTCCCTGCAACATTAAGGGTAAATGATCAATTTCAATCAGCTTTGGGCACTATACTAGTCATCTGTCAACCTCACATCAAGAACTGTAAGGGTTGCCATTTGAATGTGAAGCTAAAGATATTGTTTTCCATCCAAACATCCATGAAATAGTGTGAGAAATTACCATACGAGGTGGACAAATTCATATCAGCGACACACTGGAGCATAGACTGCCGATTATGTAAATGTTGTATAGCATCAGGAGGATCAAGGACAGTGACTTCTGGATGTGTCCGTCTGTAATCCTGGAATTACAGGAAATAAATTGGAGATAAGGATCACATGTACATCAAATAAATTTCACTGTAGAAGCATGAAGATATAGAAAAACCATAAAGATCCAGAATCACAATATTAGTTATTAAGGATTACATGTTAAGGCGGCAGAAGATTAATGAAATCACAATGTCCACAAATAACATGATCCAGGCCACAACACAATTGAGCAGATTTTGCAATCTAATTCTCACATAGAACCTACAACATCTAAAATATGCTGCATCAATATTAAGATCTCTAGTCCGGGCCAGCAAGCAATGCCTTACAAAATGAAAAGTTACAAGTTAATGAATGTTGCTCACTAAAGAATATTTGAATCTTGTAGTTCTAACAACTGTAACTTCACCAAAGAATTCTTCAATTCAATTTTGAATATTCACTTCTTTTTTTTCAATGTGAAACATAGATAAGGAAAAACAACAGAAGCGATCAGATTGCAATTACAATCAATGTCAGAAACATTGATCACAGATGAGAAACAACTTATGAACATCTAAATAAAATACCAAACCTACCTTGGCTGACATAGAACAACTGCTCAAACAATTGCAGAGCACACATTAACTAATGAGGGGAAAGATAGGATGAAGGAAGCAAAGTCATCAACTATTGAATCTGAAAGAATGTTGGTAAACATTTTGGAACTTGTGTTTGTCATTGTCACATGCTTTACTCTTTCAACTTGTGCATATTATGAAAGGCACAGCAGATCACAAACCTATGTAGCCTTTAGAGAGTAAAAATCCTAACAGGAAAATGAAGACATATCCTAATGCTTTCCAAGCCCAAGAAATCATTGATTTTAGAACATAAGAATTTCAACCTAGCTGAGGTCAGAAACTAGTAGCTAATTTCCTGCCACTCTTAGCCAGGGATTGCATCACCAAATTAGAAACGAAAATAGTTCATACCCCTGCAAATCAGGGATGGAGAGTAATGAAGACCAAGAAGGAGGTACAATTTTTTTTAAAAAAAAAAAAACTAGGTTTGGGCATGCCTCCTTCCTTACATGTAAGCTAAGGTTAAAAAATTGCCATCTCACTTTCAGCTGATAAAAGGGGTTAAACAGTACAAAAAATGTTTTGCAAATGATGCTTGGAAAACCCGAAAGAATCAGTTATATGGACATGGAAGCAGAGAATCCTCTCTTGTTGGCCCTGACCTCAACAATCATGTCATGTGGTTCATAATGGGGAATGTGCAAGCACTCTGCAAATTACATCAGATATGAATGAGAATTTAAGCATTTTTAAAGCCAGTGATTCTTGATTGTCTGCGATGAAGAACATATCATATGGCATCTAAGATTCAAGTCACCAATCAAGTATGCTTTCACCCTTTCTAGACTATTCAGAAGTAATTCAGGAAAAAATAGAATTAATGATGTCAAAATAGGACCAACCTCAAGAATCTGTCGCCACTCCTTTCCAGTTAGCTGCATTATAAATTGGAAAAAAATAAAATTAAGAAACTGAAGCAAGTCAGTTAAAACCAGAAAGTACCAAGATGCAGACATTAATACAATTAAGCAAGAAGCACTCAACAAAATACCACTTTGTAATCACTAAAGCTAAGCTCTATAGAAAACCCAGAAGAGTATTTTGTCGGGCAATAGAATATGAACCCAAATAAATTAAAAAAAAAACCAACCTTGTGCAACACAATGTCAAAAGGACCTTGATCTGAAAGTGGCCTGTTTTGATCAATTGCAACAAACAAAATCCCCTTATTCCTGCACCATCAGGTAAAACTAAAATGTAACGATCACTACTGTATCATCATCATCATCAAATCAAAACTTGCTGAAACCATATTTTATCAACCAGGCACACAAAATCATCTTGAATTATAAAAGACTTAACTTATGGGGTGGTTGTCACGAAGATTCAGTAAGATTTTAATCAATAAAGTAGCATTATACTTGACTTTCTTTACAGCTAAAACGAAAAGGACATTTGCATATATCAGAATATTCCAGATACCAGGCACCAAAACGAATCTGACCCCCTCCCCAAAAACTAAAATAAAAATAAATATAAGTCATGACTGGCTATATTTTTAGCAATCAAGCAAGCAATACTAAAAATCGTAATGTTATTAATTTAATTTTTTAGATCAAATTAGTTACAAAACTGAATTGGTTACCTAGCCAAACCTTCGAGCTTGGGCTTCAAAAAGCTCTTAATTTTCTTGGAGGTGAGAGCATAACCAACAACAGCGAATTTGCTATGAAGAGGAGGAGGAGGAAACGGTGATATCTCCTTTCCTGCCCTTTCATCGTCGTCTTCTTCTTTTTCTCCGTTTTTATACGGTATTATCTGTCCTTGCAACCCCATGTCCCTTAATTTCCAAAACCTTAGAAATCTAAATCCACGGTTTCTTAGCAGTAGAAAATCAGAAATGCCAAAAAAAAAAAAATTGAAATGATGAGTGTTAAGAAAGTAACTATATAGGGCAAGAAAAGAAGAGGAGATCCCCCTTTTTTTTCTTTTTTCTTTTAATTCCGTAATTACGAGGGAAGGGGAGGGGGAGACCACGAAATCTGTGTGGGAGAGACAGGTGGATCACGATAGAAGAGGAGGGATGGGGTGGGTCGGGTTTTTATTTATATATATGGACGTAAGACCGGGATTGGCTTTGGCTTTGGCTTTTTGGCTGCTGAGTGCTTGATCCGGTCCGGTGGAGGCCAAAGCCGAAGTTTTTATTTTATATTTAAAACTGAGTGCTAACTTTAGCCGTCCACCCCAAACGACGCCGGGTTAAGTTTTTAATTTATTAATGGTGTTTACTACTTTAAATTTTATCTCAACTAAGTTTTTTTTTTTTTTTTACTGCTATTTTTATCTGATTTTTTCCCTCGTAAATAAAAAAGATGTTATACCTCTCATCAAAGCAATTGGATTACACACTCACGGATGCCTTTCCCTTTAAATTACACCCAAGAACCTAGCTCAAAACAAGAAATTTTGTAGGAGTGAAAAAGTGGAACCTTTTCCTTTTAATTATAGATAAAAAAAAAAAGGTTGTACCATAATATTTATTAAAAAATCTAAAAGGTTGGGGAAACACTATTTTCATTGACATAAAACGCTATTGGAACACAATTTTTCTTTTTTTTTTTTCTATTGATTTTTTTTAATTTCATCATTCAATATTGTATTAATTAAGATTTAGATTTGATTATTTATTTCGGATTATTTTTTATGTTATTATCGGGTTGGTGCTAGTTTTCAAGGGAAAAAACTCAATTTTATTGTTTGCAGAATATTGAAAATGAGGGGACCAAACCTAAAATGAAGAAAAAAAGGCAACACTTTTGTTTTTTCAAAACTTTATGGTGTCAATTATGATCTTTTTTTATATATATTTTTTGTTTTCAGTCATTAATTGTTTTTTCAATTTCATCATTTAATATTATATTAGTTAAGATTTGTGATTGATAATTTATCTCGATTTACTTTTTATATAGTTATCTCAATCTTAAAAAACATCCCAACATTGGATTGATGCTTGATTTCATGAAAAACAAAATCCAATTTTATTGTTTGAAAAAGATTGAAAATGAAGGGATCAATATTGAAACAATGAAAAAATAAGAGCCCTTGTTTTTAAAATAGTGTCAGCACCTCTTTTCTTAATTTTGTCTTAGGATTTTTTTAATATTCTTTTTGGTCTCTTTAGCTTGGCAATTAAATGGTTTATTTCAAAACTTCATTTTGTTCGTATTTTAAATCCCTGAGTTTCAGATAGGAGAGAGTCGTCAAAAAACGACAAAAAAAAAGAGGTCGGTTGGTATAATTTTGTTGACAAAAATAACCAAACATGGTATCAAAGTGTTTCTCTTAATAAAATGAGTGTCATTGAAGTATTTTTTGGATTCCATATTGTCTGAAAAAATAAATTGGATCAAGAGAGGTTTTTCTTTTTCAATTTAATTTTTTATTTTTAAACCAATTTGAGGGTTTTTTGAAGTTGGAGAATTAGTTTCTTGATATTATAAAAGTGCTTTTTGAATATTTTTATGTAAAATAGGTTAAAAATTGGATTTTTGGGGAAGAAAAGCACAACACAAATGTGTCATTTACTTCTTCTTCTTCTTCTTCTTTTTTAAAAAAGAAATTGTCCTCCCATTTAAATATTAACAAAATTAGGCTTAGGCATGCGTTTGGTCTCTTTTTGCCTTTTGCTTTTTTAATTTTATGTTTATTTAATTTGAAATTAAATAACTAAATATATTATATATTTCACTTTATTAATTTCTTAAATTAACTAAAAATATATTTGAGGCATTATTTTTTTAAATGCCATAGCAAATGTTCTTTTCATATAGCTTATCGTATTTTTTTAAAAGATTCAATGACTTTTTTGCAATTGTCTATCTTTATTATAATATAATTAAATAAAAGATAGTTTCAAAAAAAATAAAAGTAATTGAACCAAATCGGGTTTATGACACATGTGTTTGATGGGTGAGCCCAGGTTGACTCAAGTTAATCTGATATGTCATTATCTTAATATTTGAAAAAATCGAGTGCATTTTAATTTTTTTGCTGATGAAAAACTAGACTAATGAGCATGATTGTTTAGTTTATCATAACAAGTGTATGCTAATCAAAAAGATATTCAAGAATTAAACTATTATTTATACAAGTTTAGTTTCTAAGCATGTAATCTTATATATCATTATAAACAAACAATCAAAACTAAAAAAACATATAAGGTTTCTAACATGCATACTAAACACATATCCAAAGTTGCATAAGAGATTGAAATGCAATTGATGCGAACCAACAAACACCACAAAAAAATCCATTAGAGGTGTCGATTGGGTCAAATACAAGGTCAATAGCTAAGAAGATTAAAGTGACATTCAATATGTTTGGGCCCAGTTAAGCTTCAAGATTTCAACAAAGGGTGACCAAATCTTGATTAATGTGATCCATGCAAAGGTCGGATTATGAGAGGTGTTTCTTAGCTTATTTATTCACAATGTACAGTTTTATGCTAACAAGTATAATTTTTTATCCTACTATTGGATCAAGTTGAATACCAAAAGATTCTAGTGACCGTGGTTTCTGTAGGGTTAAAATTTCAGAGCAATCAGAATTCAGGAGGCCTTGTGATTAAGCTAAAAGCTACTGTGCAGGAATTGCATTATTTTCCTAATTAGTTTAAGATTTTCTTTTCTTTTGATTTATAGATTTTCTACAACTTATTCTATAAGAACATTAGAGGCAATAGAATTGGAGAATTAATTGGCAAGGTATTATTATTTTACAAGGATATATAAGTTGTAGCATTATAATTATTATATAGCAAGGATTCTTGATTTTCAAAGCTTACAAAGTCGGCAAATGTTTTTTAGACATATGGCAACAACATTAATTCTTTGATTCCTTAATTCTTCATAATCGACCATAACATTAATTAAACAAGGGTGGTTATTTTCAGAAAATGTTTTTTAGACAACATGTGATAACCTAGATAATTTATTTAGTTTTAAGGTTTTGTTGTTTATTTTTTGAACTTTGGATTATTTTTAATTACTCTTAATGTCATCCCATTAGTCTATTAGGGTTTGGTTATTTGGTAAACTAGAAATATCCTATTTGAAGGGTGAACACAAAAAGATTTGATTTATTTCAAAATAATATTGTTTGTGTGAAAGATTGCTTATACTCTTGGTTTTTCATTTAACTTTTCTTGGACTTATCAAAGATCAACTATCTATGTGGTATTCTTCCTTTATACATTTAGTTCATGATTCATTATAATTACAATGTTGGGGTTTTTTTCATCCAATAACTTTGATGTCTTTGTTCAAGTAATCATTATATCAGGTTCTTTATCGTAATCTGATTTTAGCTTTCTTGGATTATTTCTATATTTTTATGGGTTCAAGGGTTCTTACCCCTTCGGGTTCATATCAACAATCCTAGCATATATACCAAGCATCATAACCTAATTTTGACCTATTTTTTAATTTCTTTTCCAAAAATCCAAAAAACATGTTTCCAGCCATTCATATGCCTATTTTGAGATTTTTGACTATTTTTAACTTGTTGATGTCGTCTCGAAAAATTTTAAAAAATATATTTTCGATGAACTTATGCCTATTTTGTAATTTCAACATCTTTTTGAAAAACCAAAATTCAAAAATATAATTTCAATGCATTTAAGCCATTAACACATCCATGTCATAATTCTTAATTACTTTTCTTATTGAATTGATGTTAATGTTGTTTTTTGAAAAAACCAAAATATGAGAAATGATAAAATTAAAAATTAAAAAAAAATCAAAATAGAGAGCAAAATGGATAAGTGGGATAAAGTGCAAAATATGAAAAAAAAAAAACATGGATCAAAATGAAATGGAGTTGCTTAGGGACCAAGCAATTGAAAAGAAATTAAAAAAAACAATTATGGGCTATAAATAAATGAGTGAATTGTAAAGCCAAAGGACAAGGAAACCCTAGCCATAAAAGAGAGAAAACCCTAGCCGCCACAGAAAATTTAGAGAGGAAGTGAAAAAGAGAGAAGAAAGTTTGCTAAAAAAAAAGAGAGAGAAGAACATTATTCATCTTCTCCCATAAAATCCCTAGCCTTATCTCTCTCTAAAACCAAAACTTATTTGTTCGATTTCTTTCTCCTTCAACTTCAATTTCCACCACCTTTATTATTTTCATCTTTGAACCTTCTACAAAAACCCTCCATATATTGAATCCAACAACCTCTGTATCATTGTAGATTGAGGAAAGAGAAAAAGAAATTGCTAAAACTTCTCTCTTTAATTTCTCTCTTATTCAACATCTATTTTTGGTGAGACTACTGTCATGTTTCTCCCTTTGATGAGTATTAAACAACCATATAAGTCATGTAACCCTACAATCCTTATGTGAGTAGATTCAAGAGAAGAAGAGAAATAGTAGAGAGAGAAACTCAAAGACCAAAACTTTTAGGTATTGGATCTCCCTAACTGATCTATGGTGGTCGACATCGCCACCATAAATTAAAGAGGATGAAGTGGTGCATCTTTTGGGCTAGTACATATGCCAATCAGACTCTAGTGCATTTTCTCCATTATGAAACGACACGACAATCATGACAACCTTTTTCATCTCATGACCTGCATGCATTGCCACTATTTCCTCTCGTCCAACCATTGCTTCTGCCTCTTTCAGTCCACTTTTGCCATCCTAAAATATCCATTTAAAACCTCAAAAATTAAATCTAAACAATGTTAAATATGATAGACCTTATAAGCTTCGATGGTTGAATGAATGTGGTGTGAAGTTCTGGTATGATGACTAAACAAGTTTGATTTTTTTTTCCATAGGAATGTATAAAGATAGGATTTTGTGTGTTGTGGTTCCTATGCATGCTAGTCATTTATTGTTGGGGATACCTTGGCAATTTGATAAGAAGGACAAACATGATGGATTTAAAAATAGGTATTCTATTGAGAAGGATGAAAGGACATATACACTTGTATCATTGTCACCTATTTAAGAGATCCATTAGAAGTTTCATTGGGTTCAGTCACGAGACTTAGAGCAAAGAGGTTTAAGGATTAAATTAATGGATTTCTTCAAGATACATAAGCTAAGGTGGAATTCGAGAGAATATCAAATAATAAAGAATAAGTCTTAATTAATTTGATTCATATTCAAGAAGAGCTTGTAGGAGAGCTTCCAAACATTACAGAAACATTAGAATAAGAAGATTCAAATCTGTCAGTTTTGACCTTTGATTACTGTTTTAGCCATAATAGGAGCTACAAAATGTATTTTCATACGCTTCTAGTTGAATAAGAAAGTAGACATCCATACCTTTCTAGTGATATATGATCGATCTTTATTTGAAGTTGAGCTTTAATTCTGCCAGCAAATTATAAAATTTGACTTTGGGCTTGTTTTGATTAGTTGAGCTATTATTTATTTGTCTTTTAGTTTATTATAGGGCCTACTACATTTAAGGGTTATTTAGGTTATGCTTTATTTTATTATTTTAGTTATTTTGGGTTTTCAATGTGTTAAGGCTTATTTATCAAATTTTGATCCATTAAGACAAATTAGGATTAACTTTCTACTATATAAACCAATTGTTAATATTATTTTGGGATTGATGAATTTTATCTGCAAGTTGTCGCACATTGTGTTCTTATTTCTCTTTATGTGATTGAGTGATTCTCATAGAAAGTTTTTATTTGAATTTGCAAACTCTTTAAAGTTTTGATCAACTATATTGTGATTTATACTTCTCGTTTATCGCAATATAGATATAGAGTTAGGGTAATCAATTTCATAGAACTTTAGTTCTTCAAGTCAAGGTTCTTGTTGGGTCAAGTTGCAAATTTTTCTTTATACCTCAAATCAACAATCTAAGGGACAATTCCACATCAATTTGGTATTAGAGCATGACTAATTTCAAGTTATATCTCTTTAATTTTCATTGTTATAAGTAATTTTAGGGTTTTCTTTAGATCTTGCTATATCTAGGATTTATTTCTTGTTTTTCTTGATTTCTTTTTCTCTGGGGTTTTGGCTAACAAATAAATAAATTAAATCTTGATTAATCTTTATGGTGTTTTAGTGGAATGTTGATTAAAAAAAAAGAATGAAGAAGAGAATCAGTTTTTGATAGGAAAAGAAAAGAAATTGTGTAAAAAAATTTGCATACAAATAATAAATTGTGTTCATATTTGGACTTGAGAAATTCAGCACCTATTAAAAAAAAAAATCAGAATCACATATCTTGAAAGGATTCTTGGAGAAAAAATTAGAAATTTTTAGATCTTGCATGAACTAGGGTTTAGTCAAAGTTGTCTTGGAAATTCTTAACTCAAGTTTTGTTTTGAAAGTTTGAATAATTCTTAACTCTTAAGTCTTTAAATATAAAATAAATCATTGTATAGTTTGTTTAATCATTTGACAAGTTGTTAAGTTACTTTTCTTCCACATCACCTAATTCCTCCAATTAGGGAATATTTTTACAAGGATGGAGACTTTGAAATAATTAGTGTTTGTCTATTTCTAACAAGATAATAATCATTGTTCATATGTTCTTAAGCATGACAATGATAAAGTTAATAATATAATAAATTATGACTACATGTTAGAATATTTATGTTTGAATATTAAATTTACAATTTCAAATTTATATTATGAATGTTTTTTTAATCATCAAAGTGGTCATATATTTAATACAAATAAGGTTTTAATTGTATAATATTTTATTTTCAATTACCCATGAATTTCAATGCTTAAAAATATCAGAATGATTATATATTTATGAGTAAATTGAAGTTCAATGATATAAGACATTTTAGGATCACCCAAAGGTTGATTAATTGTTTGAATGATTAATGAACATAATTGTTAGTAATCAAAATATGTTATTAGATTTGTTTACATATCGAAACATAATAATGCATCAAATTAGTGCATAAATAATTACTAAATCAAGTCAAATTTTATTAGCATCGTTATGTTTATTATTTTTTTACATTGTTTCATCACTCGAATGAATATATATATACTTATGTAAATTATTTTTATGAATGTGTATAAAGTATTTAAGTTTTGACTCAAAACATTAATGTTAAAGCATTTTTATTAATTATTCTCGTCAATTATAAGCTTCATCTATTCCAATATCTAACAAGCTTAATTTCTCTAATTTCTATGAACATGTCCAATTTCACCTGGATTTGTTGAATTTGATTTAATACTTCGAGTTGAGAAACCTATTGCTTTTATTAACACTATCAGCACTAAAGAAAAATATTTTTATAAAGCTTGAAAAATATCAAACTATCATATAGGCAAATGATTATATCTAATAACATCAAGTCTAATCTTCTCAAAACTAAAAGCAATAAGAAAATGTAAGGCATGGTTCCAAATGAAAGGTAAGCCTAGTGTTTTTGTATGTTTCAAATCAACTCAAATTTAGTTGAGGTTCCTTTGATGAAATGATCTAGTTTATAACTAATTGATGAAATGATAATCAAATTTATAATGTTTCAAATCAATAGTATCATAGTTTATAATAATTAATTTATCTAGTTTATAACTAATTGAAACATAATAATCTCAAGCACTAACCAATTCTCTCTAATTCCAAAGAAAAATCACATAATTTTTTTAAAAACTTCAATTATTCACACAAACTTTCCCAAAATTCATCAATTATCATAAATTCTCACAAAAAATTAGAGATTGTAAAAAATTACACAATTAACATAAAACCTAATATACAAAATTTATAAAATATTAAAAAATTCATCAATTCTCACAAATTCCCACCAATTCTCCTAAAATTTATCAATCCTAAACAATTCTCATCAAGATATATCAATTTGACAAACTTCATCAATTATCTCCAATTCTCTTAAAATTCATCAATGATCTCCAATCATATAAACCGTAATTAATCTAAGTTACATTTAATTGATGTATTAAAATAATATTTTTTTCAAAGTACTTTTCATTCAGAAATATATTAAAATAATATTTTTATTTTTTTAAAATTATTTTTGACATCAGCGCATCAAAATGATCTAAAAACACCAAAAAAATATTAATTTGAAGTAAGGAAAAAAATAAAAAAATTTCAAAATTTTTCAAAAACGCTTTCAAAATACAAAAACAAACAGTGTCATAATGTATAGCATTATTTGATATAATTTATATCAAATTGATCTAAATTCAGCTAAACTCTAATATAATCACCAAATCACATTAAATTTTATAAAATTAAGAGTGTTATAGAGTCCTCACTTATAATTGTTGAAGGAAAGGTTATGAAAGTGGTGGTGGTGGTAAATCTTTAAAGGTGGTGGTGGGTGAAGGAGAAGGAAGTTGTGGTTTGTGGTGGAATGAGGGGAAAGAAACAAGGAAGTGAGTAGGTAGCGGAAAACTCTTGATGAGAAGAGAGAGAGAAAGAGAGGAAGGTTTCTGGTCTAGTGTAGGAGAATGAGGATAAAGAGAAAAAAAGACAAGAAAAAAAAATACCAATTTTTATATCGGGTGGTAGCACTACTCCTAACAACATAACCAGTACAAAAATAATAGGTTGACCATTAGGAGTAGTGCAACCAATTGAACTGTGCCACTCCCAGTAGTGTAATTTTCATTGCAGACAAAATTCTCAGCAAAAGTTATATCCATTGCAGACAAAATTCTCAGCATTGGAAAGATTTGTGGCCAATGACCAACCAACAGACTAGTGTTCAAAACGTGTAATTGGACAAAATTAAAAAAGAAAAAAGAGGGACAACTGAAACACTACCAACTGGGAGTTCTTCTTTTCAAGGTGATGAGTGTTCTTGTATTGGATTACTATATATATATATTTTTTAACGTGGATGTTTGAGCCAGCTTGCGTGTATTTCGATTAATTCCACAAGCTTTGAAATTAACGATCATGTAAGCCTCTAGTAAATCCCTTTCGGTATTCTTGATTGTTTTTTACGTGCTCTTCTAACAGGAACCACATCATCAGGTTAGTTTAATGATTCACTCACTGTAAGAAACAATTAAGAATTTCTTCAACACTCTGTTGGTGGGTCACTGTACTCGAATCTTTCCAGCGCTGAGGATTTCATCTACAATGGATATAATTAACTGCTAATTATAATAGTGGATATTTACAATCCTTATTTTTATTTTTTATTAGCGATTCATTAATAAAACCATAATTTTTATTAACGAGTATGTAAAAGTCCTTGAAATTCTTAGCAATAATCGTGTTAGTTTGATAAAATCTCCCTTTCATTTGGGTTTAATATATTGGCTTACCAACACATATTTAACATGCATGATAGATTGATAGTAATATGTCAAACAGGGATTGAAATAACAATTGATTTGATATAATACTTGTTTGGTAATGGGGTTATATATCGTGTTTTTATAAATTTTAAATTTTTTTATTAAAAATTAATTTTTTTATGTTTTTAAATTATTTTGATGTGTTGATATTAAAAATAATTTAAAAAAATAAAAAATATATTATTTTATTATATTTCTAAATAAAAAAACACTTTAAACCACAACCATTATCATTATTACAATTCATACAGTCCATTTGGGTAAAGTAATTTTGATAAAGGAAAGCCCTGCTGGAAATCATTACTTGGGTCAAACTCAATCACCAAAGAATCCACCTAATTTTGAACTGTACAATTGGGAGGACATGCCAGCTTAAAAGTCCTTTTAAGTAGTGATTAAATTTAGTAAACTTTATAATAAAAAAAAATGTGTTTTTTAATCAATTATTGACACAATCTCAATGTAGCAAATCGGTCCAAGTACGGGAAATAAATATCTCCATACCATTTTTTTGTCTCTACGTGATTTGTGTAGGGTAGACTTCTTAGATATGACCATTCATCTGCCTTTTATCTGCGAATATTTATAAGTGTTATGGGCATCTTTACTGCTTAAAATAAGATACGCTGTTAATTTAACACCAGATTTTATTAGATCACGAGTGATGACTCAAATTAATAAAACTAAAAAATGATTTTCCCACTGTGTAGGCTAATCCTAACAGCAGGCCATTTTCCTACTATTTGGGAGCCAAATGATAGGCCATTTTCTGCCGTTTGGAGCAGCCCAAGCTGACTGCAGGACTTTCCTGTTGCTTGGGGCAGCTCAAACAATAGGATGGCTGTCCATTCAACTTGCTCTTTCAAGCACTCACTTCAAATATTTGAACATCTTATTCTACCATTTAAATTCTCAAGAAATCTAGCAATTCTGGCACTCAACCTAAAACTATTATCATTCTTGCCAAAAATTATCTCTTGCCAACCTATTGTTGGGTTTCCCAAGATTCTTCGACACAGAAAAAATAATAATTATAATTATTTTGGGAGTCCCAAGAATGTCATTAAACAATCTAGGATCTTTTAAGGTTTGAATAAAGATGACCTAAAGATCCTTTAAGACTGAGTTATCGCAAATCACAAATGGTTCAAATCTTTTAAAACTCTTTAGGAGAGAAAGATCACCATGTCTTTAAGTGCTAATTGACATGATCAAAGAGTTGATGTTTTATCTCAAGTGCAGGGATGTCGAAGTAATAAATAACCCGCCAAGACAGGAGGCGAATCACAGGGAGGTGAACTATATATAATTATAAATAAAAGAAAAGATTTGAAGAGAGCTTTGAGATGTGATAATAATGTAAGGATTTAAACAAAGATAAAACAATTGTCAAGGTTAGAGGATCCACTAATGGTATTTCAAATAAGTATAGTATAAACTCTTTTTATTACTTGACTGGAAACCACACATAAAGGAGGTTCCACTCGGATTATAAATTGTTAACATGATTACATTAATTATCTTATTCGAGTAATGCCAATCCTTGTAAATATTATCAGGTATTCATGGTGATAACTTATGTTAACAACAAATTAAGTTCCTTTCATAGCACAGATGTCAGTTATACCATACAGTTGGGCTATGAAAGTGCCAAGTATTTGTTGTATCAAGGGTTGTTCAACACAAATCTAGATTAACCATTTAACAAGCAAGGTATTAAGAGTGAGTAAGATAATAAATACAAAACATGTTAGTATCAAACATTAAAGTCCATGGTGAGTTTATACTA
>Ga0307518_10000868_pt1 | contig 22593 bp, 18 predicted proteins | sample 25_EM_MG_FD_203889 | JGI IMG/M metagenome (GOLD analysis project Ga0307518, IMG submission 203889) | Populus trichocarpa ectomycorrhiza microbial communities from riparian zone in the Pacific Northwest, United States - 25_EM | ecosystem: Host-associated > Plants > Roots > Unclassified | place...
ACGTCCCGCCGCCGATCCCGCCCGGGAACGCGGCCAACGACGCGGACCACTTCAACGGCCAGCCGCTCGGCTTCGGCCCGCGCGTGCCGATGACGGTCGTGTCGCCGTGGTCGATCGGTGGCCACGTCGACTCCACCGTGTACGACCACACCTCGGTCCTGCGGTTCCTCGAACGCTGGACCGGGATCGCCGAGCCGAACATCAGCGAGTGGCGGCGGACCGTCGCGGGCGATCTCACCGGCGCCTTCGACTTCTCGCGCGCCGGACGCCAGCCACGGGTGAACCGGCCCGGCCCGGTGCCCGCGCCGATCAGCCGCTGGCGGCCGTCCGCCCCGGCGGAGCAGAGCCTGCCCGTCGCCGAACCCGGCGACCGGCCGTCGCGTCCGCTGCCGTACCAGGTTTCGGTGTCCGGCGCGGTCGACAAGTCGGGGAATCTGGCGCTCTCGCTGGCCAACAGCGGCTCTTCTTCGGCGCATTTCGCGCTGTACCCGTACAAGGGCGAGTTCGCCGAGCCCGCGCACCGCGACGTGCGCGGCGCGGCGCCGGAACTCGTGCGGCTGGCCGGTGACGAGTACCGCGTCGTCGTCCAGGGGCCGAACCGGTCGTGGTGGGAACTGCGCGGGAGCCGTTCCGGGGCCGCCGCGGGGGTCGATGTCCGGACGCGGTTCCTGACGTGGCGCTCGGGCGTCGAGTTCAAGCTGTCCAACTCGGGCACTTCCGCGCTGACGCTGCGGCTGTCGTCTTCGCGCTTCACGCGGGTCGTGCGCGTCGGGGCGGGGCGTTCGGTCACGGTGGACTGGCCGGTTTCCGGCGGCTGGTACGACGTTCGCGTGACGGCGGACGGGGATCCGTCGTTCCTGCGGACGCTGACCGCGCGGGTGGAGAACGGGCGGACTCGCTAAAGCCTCGTGAGTGGTAAGGACGGTTCTAACCGTCCTTACCACTCACGAGCTTTAATCGGTTGCGCGCCGGTCGCCGCTGTTTCTAGCGTCGCTTATGGCCGCCACCCTGCACGCGCTCCGCGTCGCCGCGCACCATCCGCACGCCCTCGAACGGTTCTGGTCCGGACTGCTCGGCCGGGAGATCGACGACATCGGCTTCCGGCTGCGGTTCGTACCGAGCGACGAACCGAAGACCCGCCAGAACCAGATGCATTTCGACCTGACGAGCGAGTCACTGGACGACCAGCGCCGCACGGTCGCGAAGGCGCTCGAACTCGGCGCACGGCATATCGACATCGGCCAGCTTCCCGAAGAGAAGCACGTGGTGCTCGCCGACCCCGAGGGCAACGAGTTCTGCGTCATCGAGCCGGGCAACGACTTCCTCGCCGATTGCGGTTTCGTCGGCGCCGTCGCGAGCGACGGTTCGCAGGAAGTCGGCTACTTCTGGAGCAAGGCGCTCGGCTGGCCGCTGGTCTGGGACCAGGACCAGGAGACCGCGATCCGCTCGCCGCACGGTGGCCCGAAGATTACCTGGGGCGGCCCGCCGTTCACGCCGAAGACCGGACCGAACCGGCTGCGTTTCGTTGTGACCGGCCCGCTTTCCGAGGTCGAGCGGCTGGTTTCGCTCGGCGCGACGCGGCTCGGCACCGACCGCGACGGACAAGTGGAGATGGCGGATCCCGATGGGAACGAGTTTTCCGTCGTAGTGCTCCGCTAACCTCCGCCACGTGGACATGAGAGCAGTGGCCCGAAGCCTCGTCGCCGGGGAACACATCAGCCCTTGGGACCTGAAAGACGCTGGGCCGCAAGACTTTCCCGAGCTGCGCGAGATCCGGCGCACCGGGGACCAAGCTCAGCGCAACGCGGCCCGTGCCCTGCTGTTCGCCTTGGGTGGCCCCGAGGCGCTCGGCGAGCACGACCTCGCGCTCGTCCGCCGTCTGATCCGGGGCAAGCTCGCCGACGACGTTCCCGTCGCGATGCAGGCCTGCGAATTCTGGTACGCCATCCCGACCGCGGATCAGGTGGCGGTGCTCGACGCGTTCGGTCTGTCCGATCCGGAACCGGTGACCATGTCGCTGGGCACGGAAATCTGGAACCAGCGCCATTTCGGGCCTGGGCATCAGCGATGCGCGCGGGTCTACGTCAGTCCCGTGCTCGACGGGTGGACGCTCGTCTTCGGCGGTCCGTCGGAGGACATGCACCCCGCGGACGTCACCGAGGAAAGCTCCTGGAGCAGCGAGCCGCGCGAACACCATCAGGCCATGCTCGCGAACGAGAAGGTCTGGCGCCGCGTGGTTCGCGACAGATGCGCCGAGCTCAGCCGGAGGTTCGGCGAAGCGCACCACTACCACCGCAGCCACGGCGACTCCATGACCTCGTGGTGTATCGCCGAAAACGGCACATTGGTCAGGTTCTACGACAACGCCGCGCCGGAGGAGTCGGCCGGCACGCTCCCGGCGGAGAACGCCTACCTGCTCCCCCACGAAGACTCCCCGTTGCCCGAAGGCTGGGCCGACGACATCCAGCACACGGACGATCCCTTGGACTGGCAACGGGAATGGCTCCGGCGTTACCGGCGCTTGAAGGCGGGAATCGGGTTCCCGGACCACTGCGACGCGGACACGATCGCCGAAGCGATTTCGGTGCATCCCGGCAAGATCGGCCCGCACACCCGCGTCGATGGGCACGGGGTCATAGCACTCACGGGATGTGGCCGGCAGTATGGCCATCCGCGAACCCTGTTGCGCGGCCTGACTTACGCACCGGCACCGGACCGGCGCCCGCGCCTCGACGAGGACCGGACCTGACGAACCACAGGTACGCTCCGCCGTACGGCACAGGATGGAAATTGGTCTACACCTATTGACGCGCGCCAGGTCGGCGGCTCAAGCTGCTGTGACCGAGGGCCATCTTCCACTGTCGGAGGTTCGGCGTGCCAAGGAGAACCAGGAAACTACTCCCCCTGCTGGCGTCGCTCATCACGCTGGCCGGACTCATGATCGTCGTCATCACCCCGTCCACGTCGAGCGCGTCAGGCCACGAGGACTGCCGTCCCGACGGGCTGTACCGGACACCCGGCGTCGACACCCCCTACTGCACCGTCTACGACACGAACGGCCGGGAATCCCTGGGAGAAGGGCATTCCCGCCGCGTGATCGGCTACTTCACCAGCTGGCGCACCGGAAAGAACGGCGCGCCCGCGTATCTGGCGAGCAACATCCCGTGGACCAAGGTCACCCACCTCAACTACGCGTTCGCGCATGTCGACGCGCAGAACAAGGTGTCGGTCGGCGCCGCGGGCCCGAACAACGAGTCCATCGGCATGGAATGGCCGGGCGTGCCCGGTGCCGAGATGGATCCCTCGTTGCCCTACAAGGGGCATTTCAATCTGCTGAACAAGTACAAGAAGCAGTACCCGAACGTGAAGTCGCTGATTTCGATCGGCGGCTGGGCCGAGACGGGCGGCTTCCTGAACCCGGACGGCACGCGCAACGCGTCGGGCGGGTTCTACAAGATGACGCAAAGCCAGGCGAGTATCGACATCTTCGCCGATTCCGTCGTGAAGTTCCTGCGCGACTACGGATTCAACGGCGCGGACATCGACTACGAGTACGCCACGTCGGCGAACTACGCCGGCAACCCGGACGACTACTGGATCGCGCAGTCCAACCGGGGCACGCTTTGGGCGGGCTACGAGAACTTGATGCGCACGTTGCGCCAGAAGATCGACCAGGCCGGCGCCGCCGACGGCAAGCACTACCTGCTGACCGCGGCCGTCCCCGCGTCCGGCTGGCTGCTGCGCGGCCAGGAGGTCTACGGCGTCACGCAGTATCTCGACTACGCCAACATGATGAGCTACGACCTGCACGGCGCGTGGAACCAGTTCGCCGGGCCGAACGCCGCGCTCTACGACAACGGCAAGGACGCGGAACTCGCGCACTGGCAGGTGTACACGACCCCGCAGTACGACGGCCAGGGCTATCTCAACACCGACTGGGCGTATCACTACTTCCGCGGTGCCATGCAGGCAGGCCGGATCAACATCGGTGTCGGGTTCTACACCCGCGGCTGGCAAGGCGTTTCCGGCGGGACGAACGGTTTGTGGGGTACCGCTCCACTACCGGACCAGAAACAGTGTCCACCGGGAACCGGTTCCCAGGTCGGCTCGACCGTGCCGTGCGGCAACGGCGCGATAGGCATCGACAACCTCTGGCACGACATGAGCCTGACGGGCGCCGAGGTACCGGCGGGCGCGAACCCCATGTGGCACGCGAAGAACCTCGAGAACGAGATCACCCCGGACTACCTGGAGAAGTACGGGCTGGACCCGAAGAACAACCCGAAGGACCGGCTCTCCGGCTCCTACAACAGGTTCTACGACAACACGATGGTGACGCCGTGGCTGTGGAACAACGACAAGAAGGTGTTCCTGTCCACTGAGGACGAAGAGTCGCTCGCCACGAAGGCCAAGTACGTGGCCGACAAGGGCATCGGCGGCATCATGATCTGGGAGCTGGCGGGCGACTACGCCTTCGACAGCGCCAAGGGTCAGTACTTCATGGGCGACACGCTGATCACCAAGATCAACGACGGCCTGCGCGGTGCCGCCCCGTACGGCAACGCCAAGTCGCCGCGTCCCGCGCCTTCGTCGGTGCTGAACGCGCAGGTCAACCTGACCGGTTTCGCGCTGGGCGACGCGAACTACCCGATCACCCCGCGGATGCGCATCACCAACAATTCGACCACCACCATCCCCGGTGGGACGAAGATCGAGTTCGACTACGGCACGAGCGCGCCCGGCAGCATGTCCGACCAGTCCGGCTTCGGCCTCACGGTCACGAGCAAGGGCCACAGCGGGCCCAACGTCGGCGGGATGAGGGGAGACTTCCAGCACGTCGCGGTGACCGTGCCCAGCTGGCAGACGATCGCCCCGGGCGCCACGATCGAGATCCGGCTGAACTACTACATGCCGATCGCGTCGCCGTCGAACTTCACCTTCACCTTCGGCGGGACGACGTACGCGATCGCGTCGGACAACCCGCGCGGTGGCGGTGCCCCGCCGACGACCACGACCACACCGACGACGGGAACCACCACCACGACCACCAGCCCGACGACCACGACCCGGACGACCACCACCACGCCGACGACGACCACCTCGGTGCCGTCGGACGCCTGGAAGCCCGGTGTCGACTACGCCACCGGCGCCAGGGTGACCTACAACGGCACGGCGTACGTGTGCCGGCAGGGCCACCGGTCACTGTCCGGCTGGGAGCCGCCGAACGTGCCCGCCCTCTGGGCACCCGCCTGACCGACCCGGCAGCGCGCGAAAAGCTCGTGAGTGGCAAGGACGGTTCTAACCGTCCTCGCCACTCACGAGCCCCAAGCGCTCAGTAACGCCCGGCGGTCAGCTCGTCGAAGCCCGGGAAGTCCCCCGCCAGCGTCGCGCCGGTGAAGTTCCCGACCCATCCGCCGTCGTCGTGGAAGAACCGGATGGACACGTAGTCGGGCCGCGTCCCCATGTCGAACCAGTGCGTGGTGTTCGCGGGCACGCTCAGCAGATCCCCCGCCTCGCACAGCACCGCGTACACCTTGCCCCCGACGTGCAGGTAGAACACGCCGGCCCCCCGCGCGAAGAAGCGGTCTTCGTCATCGTCGTGGGTGTGCTCGGCGAGGAACTTCTGCCGGGCTTCGGCGGCCTCGGCCGCCCAGCCGGGCTCGTCGGACGGGGTCATGCGGACGGCGTCCACGAAGGTGTAGCCCTCGGCCGCCGAGACCTTGCCGATCGGCGCCTCGTAGGCGGCCAGCACCTGCTCGGGCGTCGCTTCGCGCGGCAGGTCGTCGACGAGGTCCCACCGTTCGAAGCGGACGCCGAGTCGCCCCAGTTCCCCGGTGATCACGGCCGGATCCTCGGTCCTGAGCGCGATCTCGCCGGGCCGGTCGTCCGGCCATACGGTCAGCAGGGTCATCGCACTCCCCTTTCCTCTCCCACGAGTCTTGTCTCTACCCGGAACCGGAGCAACCACTCCAAACATTCCAGACGATGGCGCGCGTGGCGCAGGTCATCACCCCACACGTAGATCCCGTGCCGCGCGACGATCACCGCCGGCGTGTCCGCCCGGAACCCCGCCTCGAACGCGTCACCGAGGACACGCATGTCCTGGCCGTTGGCGATCACCGGGATGGTCACCAGGTCGTCGTGCGCGGCGCGGCCGAAACCCTTGAGCATCTCCAGGTCGCGCAGTTCGACGCCGTCCGGCCAGTGCTCGGCGGCCACCACCGGCGCGAGCGCGTGCACGTGGATCACCGCGCCCGCGCCCGACACCGCCGCGATCCGGGCGTGCAGCCCCGCCTCGGCCGACGGCACCTTGTCCGGATGCGGCTGGTCGGCGACGGCCAGCCCGTCCTCGCCGACCACCACGACGTCGTCGCTGGTCAGCTCGCCTTTGTCCCGGCCGCTGACGGTGACGGCGACCCGCAGCGGATCACGCCCGAGCACCACCGAGAGGTTGCCGGACGTGCCCCGCATCCAGCCCATTCCGGCGAACCGGGCGGACTCCTCGGCCAGCGCGCGTCCGGCGAGTTCCAGAAGGCTCATCGAGGGACGACCTTCACCTCGTCGAACGTCCGGATGGTCCGGTGTGTCCCGAAATCGGCATCCCCGAACGGCTCGCCGTCGCGTGCGAGGCCGACCGTCTGCCAGCCATCGGCGGCGGCCCCGTCGAGTTCGGCCGGGACGTCGGAGAAGAACACGACGTCACCCGGTTCGGCTTGCAGAGCGGAGGCGATCGCGCGGTACGACGGCGCCTCACGCTTCGGCCCGGCGTTGACGGTGTCGAAATGCTTCTCGAACAGGCCGGTGACGTCGCCGTCGGTGGTCCGCGAGAACGACGCGACCTGTCCGGCGACCGAACCGGACGAGAACACCGCGAGCCGCAGCCCGGACTCGTGCCACGACCGCAGAGCCGGGGCGACGTCGCCGAAGAACTCCGTCGTGAGGTCACCCTCGGCGTACCCGCGCTGCCAGATGAGGCCCTGCAACGTCTTCAGCGGCGCGATCTTCCGGTCCGCGTCCATCCAGCCGTGCAGCACCCGCACGACGTCCACTGTGGACGCGTCCGCCGGAAGCCCGCCCAGTTCCTTGATCTCGGAGACGGCGTCGACGACCTCGGGATCTTCCGGATGCTCGTCGATCCACGGGCCCAGCCGCGGGCGCGCGTAGTCATAGAGGGTCACATGCACGTAGCTGGTGGCGGTCAGCGTGCCCTCGATGTCGAGGACCACCCATCGGGCGGTCAGCGTTGCGGTCACTGGTTCGCTTCCCCTTCTGCGTAGTACTCGCGGAGCCGTCCGGGTTCGAAGGCCCCGCGGTCGGTCACCACCGTGGTCACGAAACGCGGTGGTGTCACGTCGAAAGCCGGATAGTGCCCACGGGCGCGCTCACCGGCGACGCGGTGACCGAGCGCGCTCAGCACCTCGTCGCCGTCGCGGTATTCGATCGGCACGTCGGCGCCGGTCGGCGCGGCCTGGTCGGGCGCCTGGACCATCGCGTGGAACGGCACGCCGAACGCCTCCGCCGCCACTGCCAGCCCCAGGGTGCCGATCTTGTTGACGACGTGACCGTCCATGGTGACGCGGTCGGCCGCGGTCACCAGCGCGCCGACCTCGCCCGACGCCAGCACCGCGGCCCCCATGCCGTCGGTGATCAACCGGGTGTCCGCGCCCATCTCCGCGAGTGTCTCGGCGGTCAGCCGCGCACCCTGCAGATACGGCCGGGTTTCCGTGCAGAAGAAGGAGAACTCCTTGCCGTGCCGTCGCGCTGCGAGCACGAATTCGACGAGGTACAGATCCGCCCAGCAATGCGTCAGCACGGTCGCCTTGTCCGGCACCAGCGCGGCCGCGTGCTCGCCGAGCGCGCGGCTGCGCGACCGGTACAACTCGTCGCCCGCTCGCGCCCCGGCCGTCGCGGCCTCGACGAGGTCACCGGTCGCTTTGTCCACTTCGGACAGAACGGCGGCCACGGCCTTGCGCAGATGGTTGTTGGTCTTGCGGGTCGCGACGATCCGCTCCCCCACCCGCCCCAAGTACGCCCGGGGGTCCGTGGACCCGGACGCCTCCCGCGCGGCGAGCACCATCGCGCCCAGCGCGGCGAAATACGGCCCGGACGACTGCGTGACCATGTCTTCGATGGCGACCGCGACCTCTTCCGAGGTCCGGCAGAGCACCCATTCCCGCTCGAACGGGAAGACGCGGCGGTCGAGGATGTGCACGCCTTCGTCGTCGAGGCGGACGCTGTCGGCGAGGATGGGCAGCGTCATCAGCTGTACCCCGAAAGGCACGGCGGGATCCCGTTGAGGAAGTGGTCGCCGACCTCGCGTGCCTTGTACGTCACGGGATCGTGCAGGGTCAGCGTGCGGGCGTTGCGCCAGAAGCGGTCGAAACCGTACTTCGTCGCCGTGGCCCGCGCGCCGGTGAACTCGAAGACCTTGCTCGTGGTTTCGACGGCGGCCCGGCTCGCCACGATCTTCGCCGACGAGATGGCGATCGCCGCTTCGGCACGCTCGGCCGGGGTCAGGTCGAAGCCGCGTTCGTCGGCCTCGCCGAGCGCGGAAACCGCCGCGTCGACGGCGAATCCGGCCGCTCGCGCCGTCGCGACCAGCTCGCCGTATCCGGCCAGCGTGTACGGATCCTGCGTCGCTTTGTCCACATCGGACAGTGTCCAGGGCCGCGCGGTCTCCCGCGTGTAGACGGCCGCGGCGTCGAGCGCGCCGGACGCGAGGCCGACGTACACCTGCGCCAGCATGAGCTGGAACCCGATCGCGGCCAGGGAGATGCGGGGCACCTTCGGATCCGACTGGTCTTCCGGCTGGACGCCGAGCACGTCGTCACGAGCGACGCGGACGTCCTCGAACCGCACCGCGCCGCTCGCGGTGAGCCGCTGGCCGATGTTGTCCCACTCACCGGGGAAGGTGATCCCGTCGGCCCGCGCGTCGACGACGAAGGTCAGCTTCTCGCCGTTGTCGGTCCTGGTCGCGCTGACCACCAGGCGGTCGGCGACGGCCGCGCCGGTCGCGAAGGTCTTGGTGCCCTCGACGGTGAACCCGCCGTCGACCGGGGTCAGGAGCAGCGCGGCGTCGAGCGGGTTGCTCACGCCCGCCCAGAACCAGCCCGGTTCGCTCGCCGCGCGCGGCCCGAACAGGCCGGTGCGCCACAGCTGCAGGTAGTGATAGCCGAGCAGATGGCCGACCGAGGCGTCCGCGGCGGAGACGATGCGGGTGGCCTCGTTCGCGGCCGCCCAGCCGGCGGTGCCGAGCAGGGGCAGCAGCCCGGACTCGCGCAGCAAGCCGACCTCGTGCACCGGGAGACGTCCGGCGAGGTCCCGCTCGGCCGCGTCCGCCGCCAAGGTGTTCGCCAGCTCTTGAGCCGCCTTACGCCACACTTCGGTCATTCCGCCCCTTCCACTTCGATGAGAGCGTCCAGCGCCACGCGAGTAGCCCTCGCCACCCCCTCGGCCACGACGTCGCGATGCGGGTCGTAGGCCGACGGGTCCGGGTGGTCGGGCCGCGCGTCGCCGTCGATCACGAGCACACCACCGGCCCGCAGGCCGCGCAATGCCGCGAACACCAGCAACGTGGAGAGTTCCATCTCAATGGCGATCACCCGCGCGGCCAGATACTCGGCCATCGGGAGGGTGAGCACCAGCGGGCTGAACGCGGCCCGCGTCCACACCACGCCGCGGTGCGCCTCCGGTGCCACGCGGCTCAGCGCCACGACGATCTCCGGCGTGGCGAACGCCGGGTACTCCGGATGGATGAGCTGCTGGGTCACGCCGTCGTCGCGGACCGCCGCCTCGGCGATGACGAGGTCGCCGTCGGTGATGCCGTCGGCCAGCGAACCGGCGGTGCCGAGCCGCAGGAACGTACGGATGCCCGCCTCGGCCAGCTCACCGAACTGGCACAACGCGCCGGGCCCGCCGACGCCGTGCGACGACACGACGACCGGGACGCCCTTCCAGGTGCCGGTGTAGCTGCGGTACTCGCGGTTCTGGCCGACGAGGACGGCGTCGGTCAGCGATCCGGCCACCGCCGTCGCGCGGTCGGGATCGCCCACGACGAGGGCGCGCGGCGGCAGTCCGTGCCGGGGGATCTTGGTGATGGGCAGGACGTCGCTCACGCGGGCTGTCCCTTCTTGCGCTTGACATTGGACAGGAACAGCGCCACGAGCGTGACGACGTACGGGGCGGCGTCGGTGGCCTGCTGCGGCAACCCGATGCCTTGCAGCCGGAAGCCGAACGCCTCCGCGAGGCCGAACAGCAGCGCCGCGAGCAGCACCCCGAGCGGATGCGCGCGGCCCAGCATCACCGCGACGACGGCGATCCAGCCGCGGCCGGCGGTCATGTTCTCGGCGAAGAGCGTCACCGACCCCAGCGCCAGCTGCGCGCCGCCGAGACCGCAGAGCGCTCCCCCGGCGAGGATCACCCCGTAGCGGTATTTGGTCACGTTGACGCCGAGGCTGGACGCGGCCTCCGGCCGTTCGCCGACTCCGCGCAGCCGCAGCCCCCACGGATGCCGGTACAACAGCACCGCGAGTGCGGGCACGGCCAGCCAGGACAGGTAGACCAGCAACGATTGCCCTGGAATCGGCCCGAACTGGCCCAGCCCTTGCAGCGACGGGTCGCTGAACGAGCCTTCGGTGCCGAAGACGGTGCGGATGAGGAAGCTCGTCAGGCCGACCGCGAGCAGGTTGCTCGCGACGCCCAGCACGATCGGGTCGCCGTCGAAGATGATCGAGCCGATCGCGAGGATCAGCGAGTACGCCGTCGCCGCGATCACCGCCACGACGACACCGATCCACGCGCTGCCGGTGTACCAGCTGCCCGCGACCGCGCCGAAGCAGCCGACCAGCAGCGAGCCTTCGAGGGAGATGTTGAAGACCCCGGCCCGCTGGCACAGCGCGCCCGCGAGCGCGGCGAACAGGATCGGCGTCAGCGCGGTGAGCGCCGAGGAGAACAGGCTGGCGTCGATCATGCGCGCTTCGCCTTCCGCTTGAAGACGCCCGACGTCGCCGCCAGGAAGATGATCAGCACCGCCTGCAGGACCGCGGTGAGCTCGCGCGGGACCTGCGTGGCGCGTTCCATCGCGAACCCGCCGCTGGTCAGCGCCGCGAAGAAGACCGCCGCGAGCAGTGTGCCGAGCGGGCTGGCCCCGGCGAGCAGCGCCGCGAGCAGGCCGATCCAGGTGTACTGCGGCGTGATCAGCGCGCCGTCGATGAACCGGTACGGGAACCCGAGGACGGCGATCGCGCCGACCAGCCCGGCCGTCCCGCCCGAGGCGGCCAGCAGCCGCAACGTGAGCTTCGGCCGGTCGATCCCGGCGTAGGCGGCGAACCGCGGTGCCCAGCCGGTCACCTTCGTCTCGAAACCGGCGGGAGTGCGGGCGTCGATCACCGCGTAGACCGCGATCACCGCCACCACCAGGAAGATCCCGGTCGTCACGCCGTCGATTTCGGGCAACCGCGCGGACAGCTGCGGGCTCTGCGGCAGGCTGGAACCGGCGTCCTTCAACGGGAACCGCACCAGATACCCGGCGAGCGACATCGCCGGATAGCTCAGCAGCAGCGTGCTGATCAGCAACGGGACACCGAGCCGGTTCTCGCAGACCGCCGCCAGCGCGGCGTACGCGGCTCCGGCGACGACTCCCGCGAGCAGCGCGAGGATCACCTTCACCGGCCCGGGTCCCGGCACGTACAGACCGACGGCGAGCGCGCTGATCGCGCCGAGCACCAGCTGACCCTCGCCGCCGAGGTTCACCATGCCCGCGCGCAGCGGGATCGCGAGCGCCGTGGCCATCCCCGCGACGGGGACGGCGTAGGCGAGCGTGTCGCCGATGCCGTCGGGCCCGAACGCGCCGGAGACGATCGCGCCGTACGCGGCCAGCGGGTCGGTTCCGGTGGCCAGCAACAGGATCGCGCCGAGGACGAGCGCCGCGGCGACCGGGACGGCGATGAGGCGGACGCGGCTCATCCGGCACCTCCCGCCATCGCGAGCCCGACCGTGTGCTGATCCGCCTCGTCCTTGGTGAACTCCGCGACGATCCGGCCTTCGAACAGCACCAGCACACGATCCGACAACGCGAGGATCTCGCTGAGCTCGGCGGAGATCAGCAGGACGGCGTGCCCGGCGTCACGATGGGCGACGAGCCTCGCGTGGATGTTCTCGATCGCGCCGACGTCGACGCCGCGGGTGGGCTGTTCGACCAGCAGGAACGGCGCGTCGTGGGTGAGTTCGCGGCCGAAGATCGCCTTCTGCTGGTTGCCGCCGGACAACGTGCCCATCGCGGCGGCGGGGCCGGACGCGCGGACGTCGTAGTCCTCGATGATCGCCGAAGCGTGGTCGTCGATCGCCTTGCGACGAAGGAATCCCTTGCGCACCAACGGTCGCTTGCGGTGGAAGCCGACGGCCAGGTTCTCCCGGAGTCCCGCCGTGGGCGCCGATCCGACCTCGGCACGGTCCTCCGGGACGTGGGCGAGCCCGGCGTCCCTCCTGGCCCGAACCGACAATCCATCGAGGCTCTGTCCATTGAGGACAATGGTGCCGCCGGTCTTCAGCAGGCCGGTGATGGCGCCGGAAAGCTCGGCCTGCCCGTTGCCCGCGACCCCGGCGACGCCGACGATCTCCCCGGCGCACACGGTCAGGGAAACGTCGTCCAGCAACGGCTTTCCTTCCACGCCGGGCACGGTCAGGGATCGGGCTTCGAAGACGGTCTCGCCGGGAGTCCCGGCCGGGTGGACGCGATCGAGATCGACCTCGCGGCCGGTCATCGCCGCGGCGAGCCCGGCGGCGGTCTGGTCGGCGGTGCGCCCGCGGGCGCTGACGCGGCCGTCGCGCAGCACCGTGACGTGGTCGCTGACGGCGAGGACCTCCTGGAGTTTGTGCGACACCAGCAGGATCGTGCGGTCCTCGGCGGCGAGGGCGCGCAGCACGCCGAACAGCCGCTCGGTCTCGGGCGGGGTGAGCACGGCGGTGGGTTCGTCGAGGATCAGCACACCGGCGTCGCGGTAGAGCAGTTTGAGGATCTCGACGCGCTGCCGGAGCCCGACCGGCAGGTCACGGACCCGGTCGCCGGGCCGCAGCCGCAGTTCGTGACGTTCGATCAGCTCGGTGACGCGGGCCGTGGCCGCCTTGCGATCGAGCAGGCCGCGGCGGGTCGGTTCGCTGCCGAACACGACGTTCTCGGTGACGGTGAGTTCGCCGAACAACGCGAACCCCTGCTGCACCATGCCGACACCGGCGTCGATCGCCTGCGCGGGCGAGCCGAACGAGACTTCCTTGCCGTGCAAGGAGATCGTGCCCTCGTCGGGCCGGTGCAGACCGTAGAGCACGGACATGAGCGTCGACTTGCCCGCGCCGTTCTCCCCCATCAGGGCGTGGATCTCGCCCCTGCCGACATCGAGGTCGACGTGATCGTTCGCGAGCACTCCGGGGAACCGCTTGACGATCCCCCGGAGTGAGACGGCGTCAGGATTCGGCCGGGTCATCGACGACGATCGCGCCCGAGATGATCTGGTCCCGCAGTTCGCCGACCTTGGCCAGCACGTCGGGATGGCTCGCGACGACGCACTGCGACGTCGCGGCGTCGGGCTCCAGCCCGGTCAGGGAGATGCCTTTCTCCTTGACGCCGTAGGACTTCGTCTCGCCGGTCTTGCCGCCGAGGATCGCGTCGACCCCGTCGCCGATGACGACGTTGGTGCGTTTGATGACGTTGTCCACGACCTGGCCGGGGCTGGCCGGGCACTGGTTGGCGTCGACACCGAACGCGAAGAAGCCGCCCTGTTTGGCCGCCTCGAACACGCCGAGGTTGCCGGCCGCGGAGGCCGCGCCCATGACGTGGTCGACGCCCTGACCGGCGAGCGTGGTGGCCAGCGCCTTCGCCCGGGCCGGGTCGTTGAACGGGTTCGCGCCGCCGATGAACAGCGGGGCGAGTGTGGTGCCGGGCTTGGCCTTCTCGGCGCCCTGGCCGAACGGGATCGAGTACCGGCGGAACTGGGGCGCGTCGAGAACGACGACCGCACCGACCTTGCCGCTCTTGCTCAGCAGCCCGGCTTCGGCGCCGGCGAGGTAGCTGCCCTCGTGCTCACGGAACACCGCGCAGGTCACGTTCGGGAACGGTTTGGTGGTGCAGGAGTCCACGAACAGGAACTTCTGCTCGGGGTTGCGCTCGGCCTCGGCCGCGATCGCGTCGGCGAAGTTGAAGCCGACGGCGACGATCACGGCGGGCTTCTCCCGCACGGCGGCCGCGAGGTTCTGCTGGATCGAGGCCGGATCGGTGCTCTGGTAGACCTTCTGCGTCCCGTTGTGCTTCTTGGCCGAATCCTCGATGCCCTGGACGGCGAGCTTGAGGAAATCGTTGACGCCGACCGGGCTCGGCGTGATCAGGACCAGCGCGGGCCCGGCGGCGTTCTGCGCGGCCGGATCCTTGGCCGAGGCGTTGCACGCGGCGAGGAGCGTGACGGCGGAAACGGCCATGACGGCCCGCAGGAGGGTTCTCGGCGACATGTCCCGGACTGTATGTCTCCGGTCCACGATATGGCACCGAGTCCCACCATGCGGAACCGTGTAGGGCGTTATACGTCGCCCGGGTCGGCGCCCAGGACAGCGTGCCTCGAACGGTGGACGCCCGCGGTGCGGCGCAGGGTGAACCGGTCGATCTCGGCACCGTCGTTGCGCAGGGTGCGCACGGTCAGCGTCGTCCGGCGGCCGGACCAGGCGGGCTCGACGTCGATCGCGAGGAACGAGTAGCCGGTGTAGCGCACGCGGGACCACGAGACGGTTTCGGTCACCTTCTCGCCACCCTTGACCCAGTGATACGACTGGAACTCCCCCGCGAACGTGTCTGGCACGGGGAAGCTGTAGAGACTCTTCCCGCCGCCACCGCAGGTCGCATACACGGTGCCGTCGCGGTCCGGCTCGACGGTGTCGCCAATCTTCACCTCGCGGGTCACCTTGCCGCCGCGCAAGGCGTCGGTGCGCTCGTAGATGTGGTTGTGCCCGTTGATGACGAGGTCGACCTGGTACTCGTCGAACAGCGGGACCCACTGCTCGCGGACGCCGCCCTCCGAGGCGTGCTGGTTCGTCGTCGAGTAGGCGCAGTGATGGAAGAAGACCACGACGAAGTCGACGTCCGGCTGCGACCGCAGATACCGCAGGCGGCGCTTGAGCCACGCCGTCTGGGAGCCGTGCGAGTAGCCGAGGTTGGCGGGGATCTCGTAGGAGATGTCGTTGGCGTCGAGCGAGATCACCCCGACGTTGCCGTAGATGAAGGAGTAGACGCTGGGGCAGTCGTGCGGGCCGGTGCCGGGGAAGTCCCAGCGTTTGACCTGGCCGCCGTAGCCGTCGGGCGAGTAGAGGGCCTCCATGTCGTGGTTGCCGGTGGTGACCATCCACGGCACCGACGCGGCGACGCCCTCGATCTGGCGGTAGTAGGCGTCCCAGACCTTGGGGTCGAAGAGGTCGTGGTCCGCGTCGGGTTTGGAGCCGGGCGGCTTGCCCGCGCCGCTCGGATCGGCGTACGCGATGTCGCCCGCCAGCAGGTGGAAACGCGGGTTCTGGCGCGCGACGGCACCGTCCTGCGCGAGCGCCGTCGTCGAGACGCCCTGGTCGCCGAACGCGGTGAAGGTGAACTTGCCCGCCGGGACGCCGCGGGCGGGCGCGGTGGTGAACGTCGAGATCGCGGCGGGCCCGCCGTCCCCCGAAGCCGGGTCGAAACCCTCGTGCCCGACGGCGTACCGGTAGGTGTGGCCGGGCCAGAGATGGTCGGCCTCGGCGTGGAGGTAATACTGGTCGTACGGCGCGATGACCCCGGCGACCTCGGAATGCAGCGCGCGGACCTCGGCCGGGATGCGGTGACTCCAGCCGCCGTGGCCGTCGGCGATACGCAGGAACGGCTTCCGCACCGGCGCCGGCACCTGCCACGCGACCCGCATCGACGTCCGCGGGTTCCGGCCGAACGCGACATGCCGCCCCGCCGGGACGACCTTGTCGCCGTCGGCGTACGCGGTGCCCTGCAAGAGAAGCGGCCCGGCCGCGAGGAGGGCGCCGGTTCCTTTGAGCACCGTGCGGCGGCTGAGGTACTCGTGTTGTTCGGCCATCGTGAGGCGCGATGCCAGCGCGTCGGGAACACCGACCCTGGGGATTTCCATGCGCGGATACTCGCCGACGGACATGTTCGGCTCGCGACGCCGAGACCAACGGGAGTGGTCGAGCTGCCCATCATGGACTCAAAGCTTCCCCAAGCGGGCTTTACTCTTTCGGCCTCGTGAGTGGTAAGGACGGTTCTAACCGTCCTTACCACTCACGAGGCCTTTGTTCCGCGGGCCGATGTTTCGCACGTAGCGACAGTGGCCGGGAGCATCGGTCACGTTGCCCGGCTTCGTCTCTGGACGCATTTAGTCGACTAAATGCGTCGCGCTTTCTTTGCGTGGTCGCTATGCGGGGCGCTGCCACTCTTCGGTGTTGTTCGCGAGTTTTGCTTGTTGCTTAAAATTACGAACACATGTTCGACGAAGATGCGGTATTATTAAGGTGTGTCCGAGACCTTCCTTCCCGAACTGCCGCAAGAACTGTGGCGCGCCGGCAAGCTGGAGCTTGCCCATGGCGTGCAGCAGTCGTTGCAGGTGATCCGGATGGCGACCGCCAGTCTGGGGCGGTTCCTGGCGGAGATCGAGTCTCGGGGCGTCAAAGACTTGTACGGGCATGGCAGCACCGCGAGCTGGCTCGCAGAGATGGCTGGCTTGTCGCGTGGCGAGGCGGGTGCGGTGGTGAAACGGGCTCTCGCCCTGAACCCCACCCGCGCGTTGGACGGCACCGAAGTTCCGCCTCTTGCTCCCGCTACCGCTGCGGTGGCAGCGCAGGGGCTGGTCGGGGACGAGCGGATCGATCAGATCCTGGAGATCCTGAAAAGACTCCCCGCCGACACCTCTGTTGAGGATCAGGCGGAGGCGGAGAAGATCCTGGCCGAGCTGGCCCCGAACGCCGGACCCGCACAGCTCACCAAGGCCGAAGCGAAACTGCTCGGCTGGCTCGACCCTGACGGCAAAGAACCCAAAGACCCCGAACCCAAAGAGCCACGCCGTGAAATCACCCTGGAGCGCCGTAAGGACGGGTTCTGGAAACTCACTGGCCTCCTCGATGACGAGACCGGGGCCCGCACCGCCGCTGCCCTGGAGGCGCACGCGCAGCCACGGCCGGTGGACGAGTTCGGTCAGGCGGACCTGCGGATGAAATGCGAACGCATGGGAGACGCCTGGGTCGACCTGCTCGACCTCGCGATCGCCTGCCCGGACCAGCCGGGTACCAGCGGTTACCGCACTTTGGTGCATGTGACCGTCGGGCTGGAGGAGCTCAAGTCGGGTCTCGGGACCGCGTGCCTGGATTTCGTGGGGACGATGACCGCCAGGGAAGCCCGACTTGCGGCTTGTGACTGTCTGATGCTGCCGGTCGTCATGAGTGCCTCGGGTGAACCCTTGGATATGGGGCGGCTGCGACGGTTCGTCACACCTGGCCAACGACGCGCACTCAACATCCGGGACGGGGGCTGCGCCTTCCCTGGCTGTCATCGGAAGCCGAAGAACTGCCATGCCCACCACATTCACCACTGGGTGGATGGTGGGCCGACGGATCTTCGGAATCTGGTGCTGCTGTGCGGTTTTCATCACCGGCTGATTCACCACGGGGACTGGGAAGTCCGCATGGCCGCTGATGGGTTACCGGAGTTCATCCCACCGCAGTACCGGGATCCGCTTCGAATACCCCGGCGTAACACCCTGCATAGTGTCTGACCACCGAGGAGCCCGCCAGCCACCCAGGCGACGGGCCCCTCGGCATGCCTGCAGTCGGCCAGGACAAAGACAGCACTCGCCCGACCAAAACTGTCCCTACCTGACGACCACCGTGGCCGGACCGATCACGCACGACTGTGTGGATTTCAGGTCATCCAACGCACCAAAATCCACACAGTCCCGCCGCCAACGGACCGATCACGACCTGTCCGCAGCCTCCGCGACCACAGCGGTCACCACGGCGACGGAAGACCCCACCAAGCGCGACAAACCCCGGCATCCCCACCGCACACGACGATCGCGCCGAACCCGAATCAACGCTCCCCGCGGATGGTCCGCCGCAGCTTCGGCACCCGCTCGTGCAACGTCCGCTCCGCCCCGCGTTGTGTCGGCTCGTAGTAGTCCCGGCCCACCAGCTCGTCCGGCGGATACTGTTGCGCCAGAACACCTTCCGGAACGTTGTGCGGGTACCGGTAGCCCTTCGCGTTGCCGAGTTTCTCCGCGCCCGCATAGTGCCCGTCGCGCAGGTGCGGCGGCACCGTCCCGATCCGCCCGGATCGGACATCGCTCAGCGCGGCGTCGATCCCGGTGATGACGGCGTTCGACTTCGGCGCCGTCGCCAGGTGCACGGTCGCCTGCGCCAGCGCGAGACGGCCTTCCGGCATGCCGATGAACTGCACGGCGTGCGCGGCCGCGACGGCCGATTGCAAAGCGGTCGGGTCGGCCATGCCGATGTCCTCGCTCGCGTGCACGACCAGGCGCCGGGCCAGGAACCGCGGGTCCTCCCCCGCCTCGATCATCCGCGCCAGATAGTGCAACGCGGCGTCCACGTCCGAGCCCCGGATCGATTTGATGAACGCGCTGATGACGTCGTAATGCTGGTCGCCGTCGCGGTCGTAACGCACCGCCGCTTTGTCCACTGTGGACTCGACGATGGCGAGATCGATCGTCTTGGCCTCGGTCGCGCTCGCCGCGTCGGCGGCCGCTTCCAGCGCGGTGAGTGCTCGCCGCGCGTCGCCGGAGGCCAGCCGCACCAGATGGTCCCGCGCGTCCTCGGTCAGGGTGAGCTCGCCGCCGAGACCGCGTTCGTCGGTCAGCGCGCGCTCGATCAGCGCGACGATGTCGGCGTCGGTCAGCGGCCGCAGCTGCAGCACCAGCGACCGCGAGAGCAGCGGCGAGACCACCGAGAACGACGGGTTCTCCGTGGTGGCGGCCACCAGCAGCACCGTCCGGTCCTCCACCGCGCCGAGCAGGGCGTCCTGCTGGGTCTTGGAGAACCGGTGGACCTCGTCGATGAACAGCACCGTGTTCTCGGCGTTGTAGTTCCGGCGGCGGCGGGCTTCTTCGATGACCCCGCGCACCTCCTTCACCCCGGCCGACAGCGCCGACATCGCCACGAAACGGCGACCGGTCGCGGCCGAAACGAGGTTCGCCAGCGTGGTCTTGCCCGTCCCCGGCGGGCCGTAGAGCAGCACGGAAGCGGGTGCCGCGCCTTCGACGAGCCGCCGCAGCGGCGCACCCTCACGCAGCAGGTGCTGCTGGCCGACGACCTCGTCGAGCGACCGCGGCCGCATCCGCACCGCCAGCGGCGAGCCCGCCGGAACGGCGACCTCCCTCGGCTCGGCCGGCTCCGGCGGCGGACCGAGGTCGGGGTTCACGGTGAAGAGTTCGTCCTGTGCCACGGTGTCGACGGTAGCCGTACCCACCGACGGTTCCGGCCACAGGTCAGCGCAGCCGCTCCCGGAACGCGTGCCACATGATCACGGCCGCGTACGGCACGAACTCGCGGCCCCGCCGCCACACCCACGGGATGCCCTTGAGCACCAGCCAGCCGACGTGCCCGGCGGTACTCGGTTCCACGCCTCCCGAGCAGGTCAGGCTCACCGGCCGCGGCACCGCGAACCCGGCCTCGGCCAGCCGTTCGGTGAACCCGGTCGCCAGCATCCGGTGCCCGAGTTCCGACGGGTGCAGCCGGTCGACGCTCCACGCGGTGAGGTCGTAGGCGCCGGGCAGCAGTTCGAGGTCGAGACACGGCACGCCTTCGCGTTCGACGACCCCGTCGATGGCGGCGTTCAGCTCGGCCACCCGCTGGCTCAACGCGCGCCGCAGCGACTGCGGAAGACGGAACACCTTCCCGTGGTCGTGGTAGCGCACCGGGACCACGACGGTGCCGACGGCGGCCAGCGAACGGATCACCTCGGTGAGGTCCGCGGCGATCTTCTCGGCGCTGAAATCGGGGCGCAGCGTGTCGTTCATACCCGCCACCACCAGCGCGACGTCCGGCCGATGCGCGACGGCTTCCGGGAGCTGCTTCGTCAGCACGCAGCCCATGCGCGCTCCGGTGAACGACGGGTTCAGGTAGCCGTCCGGCTCGACACCGAGCGCGTCGGCGACGAGCGGGCCGACCCCGCGCCAGCCGCCCCGCTCCGGCAAGGGGTCGCCGAGGCCCACGGCCGTGGAATCGCCGAGCACGGCCAGTCTGCGCGCGGATCGCGGGACGGCCGGTGCGGGAGGAAGGAGGGGTTCGGGACTCGGAGTGACTTCGACACTGATCACGGTCACGGTAGCCACCATCGGCCACGCAGGCTCACCCGTGGTGATGCCTGGGTAACGCGGCGAGGACGGTCGAGCGAAAAGTCCGTGCGGCGGTTACCGGAACGCGGGATAGAACGCGAGATCGGCGTGCGGACCGAGCCGGGCGCCGAGGGCCGCGGCGACCCTGGTGGCGTGCTCGGAGATATGCGTCAGGCGGGCGCGCAGCGAGTGTTTGGCCAGCTCCCGCCACCAGGTGACCAGCGCGGCCTCCCGGCTGATCGGCGTCGCGTGCCGGTCCAGTTCCAGCTCCGGGAGGATCTCCCAAGTGAGGACCCACAACAAGAGCAGCTGACCGTCCATCAGATGCTCGGCCAGTGCGTCCTCGTCCGCGAGCCCCGGCCAGACCGAGACGACCTCGGACCGCCAGGCCGCGATCATCGCCTCGCTCATCCCCGGCGGCAGGGCCAGCGCGTCCGCGCTCGACGCGAACGGGAGCCGCAGGTACGCCACGTCCATCAGGGTGCTGCGCACCCGGCCGCGTTCGAAGTCGAGGAACCGCACTCCGCCGCTGGTCACGAGATTGTTGTCCGGGCTGAGATCGACGGGGCTGAACGCGCGGTACGACGGCGCGCCCGCCCGCTCGGCGACCTCCATGACCCGCCGTTGCACCGGCTCCGGCGTCTCGACGTCGAGCAGTTCCTCCAGCAGCCCCGGCAGTTGCGCGCAGACCGCGGGCAGCGGCGCGTCCTCGTTCTTGACCGGGCCGCCCAGACGGCGCAGCAACGCGTTGAAATCGGGTTCGCGGCTCGCCGTGCTCGCGTGCAGCCTGCCCAGCGACCGGGCCCAGGACAGCAACGCGCGTTCGGCGCCACGGGCGTCACGCGCGTGGAGCTTGTCGTGCAGGGTCGGGACACCGCCGAGGTCCTCGATCACCAGGACCCGGTCCCGGCCGTCGTGCGCCAGCAACTCCGGGCACATCCGGTCCTCCGGCGCGAGCGCGGTGAACAGCTGGTAGCTGACCGCCTCCTGCGCGAACGGATCGGGCCGTCCCGGTTCGGGCGGATCGGGGTAGTGCTTGATGACCAGGGTGCGCGGCAGCGCGAACGGCGACGACGCCACCCGCGCCCGCACGACCGTGGCCGGGCCACTGCCGGCGAGGTCTTCGGGGGCGACGAGGGTGATCGCGCTGCCGAATCGGCGCGAAAGGACCGACTCGCCGGCGGCGAGCGCGGCCGCCACGGCGAGGGTTTCGGCTCCAGCTCCGACGGTCGAATCGTCGGCAGAGGAGGTATCGACTGTCATTGCCACCGACCCTACTCGTGACTGAGCAACCATGACCACTGAGATCCGGGCAATCGCGCGCACTGGCGCGATCCGGGGATCATCCGCGTGAAAGCGGACGTTCCGTCACCCTCGATCGTTGCCCACGACGGCGCAATGTCAGCACAATGGCCGCAGCTGCAACGATTCCGATGAGATTGACCAGCAGCTGGCCCGCCGAATAAAGGCACCGTTCCCACTGACCGGCAACGGCCGCGACCACCGCGTAACCGGCCGCGGGCACGGTCGTCACCGAGATGAACACCCCCACGAGCGCGGCGGATTTGGCCGACGTCATGGAAAGCATGCCGGCGGCGCCGGCGAGGAGCGCGACGATCAGCGACGCGATTCCCACCTGGTAAACGAAATCCACCTCGTGGTTGTCGGCGAGCTTGCTGACCTCGAGCACGCCGGTGGCGTTGCCGACCAGCACCACGCCGAGGGTGATCACCATGGCGATCGGGAAGCCGCCGAGCAGCGCGACGGCGCCCTGCTTCACGAGATCTCCCCGCCGGAGCACCAATCCGACGGCGATGGCCGCCAGCGGGCCGAATTCCGGCCCCACGACCATCGCGCCGACGATGGTGACGGCCGAGTTCGTGATGACGCCGACCGACGCCAGCAGGCACGCGATGGTCAGGAATGCCTGAAATGTCCAGGTGAGCCGGGACTCCTCGCCGGAGCGGCCGACGAGTTCCTGCCACACCACCGCGTCCGCGCCTTCGCCCGGCGCGGCCTCCTCGGCCTTGTCGGCGGCGTCGGACACCGCGGTGTCCAGCGCTTCCAACGTGATGCCGCCGGTGTGGTCGAGGTCGAGCCCGCACAGCGACTCGACGATCTCGTCGGTCGCCTCACGGGCGACGTCCGCCTCGATCAGGTCGCCCTCCGGCGCGACCGCCACCCCGCGATGCACGACGAGGTGCGCGGTCCCGGCGTGTGCCCGCAGGATCCGGATCGCTTC
>Ga0307518_10000869_pt1 | contig 22563 bp, 9 predicted proteins | sample 25_EM_MG_FD_203889 | JGI IMG/M metagenome (GOLD analysis project Ga0307518, IMG submission 203889) | Populus trichocarpa ectomycorrhiza microbial communities from riparian zone in the Pacific Northwest, United States - 25_EM | ecosystem: Host-associated > Plants > Roots > Unclassified | place...
TCTATATCGAACTTTACTACATATTTGCCAGTGTTTGGGGTCACAGGATCTACACCATATACAGCATCTTGTTCATTGTCTTCATCATTCTCTTGATTGTCACTGCTTTTATAACAGTGGCATTGACATATTTCCAACTTGCTGCTGAAGACCATGAGTGGTGGTGGAGGTATGTTTTACTGATCAATATAATGTTCACTTGTAAAATATCAATGTCTCTAAGGTTATTGGTTCAATTTTACATCATTGTCTGCAAAGTTATTCATCTTTGTTTTTCTTTTCTAACTTGTAGTGATATTTTAGCAGATTGTGTTACTTATTTCATGCTTTCTCACTGTTGGATGTTATCTAAATTGCTCGAACTATCCAAGTCATAATGTCAATCTGGCATCATTTGTGTCATGTTACAAACTTTCCAGACATAATGGTCTCCTAGCTTGCTTTTCATCACCCATTGCATGAATTTGCCTCACGTTTTCTGCAAATTGTCTTGTTTTAGAAGGATATCTGATTGCCTGATCCGTCTTTCTACACACTCACTATCATGTATTTGGTTTTTGTCAGGTCTTTCCTCTGTGGTGGATCAACTGGATTGTTCATTTATGGCTATTGCTTGTATTACTACTTTGCAAGATCAGATATGTCCGGCTTCATGCAAACCTCATTTTTCTTTGGCTACATGGCTTGCGTTTGTTATGGTTTCTTCCTCATGCTTGGCTCCATTGGTTTCCGTGCTTCCTTATTTTTTGTCCGCCACATTTACCATTCAATCAAGTGCGAATAGCAAGTGATATGGTGTTCATCATGTTCAATGAGTAGGCCCCTTTCCTTTCTCTTAACTGGCTTCATTGTAGAGAACTCTGCACATCTGTATACATGAATGTTGTCTTATAGAATCTCTTATGCTACAGGAGGAGATGCAGCAGGTGGCTTGGAAGACATGCTCTGGGATTTCAAGGGCTTTATGCCACTGCCTTGGAGAATGATTGCAGATTACATGTAGGACTTTTTGTTATATTATCTTTTATAGTAGAATATGTAGGACTTTATATCATGCAGTGCTTGAATGTGAGCACAAGCCCTCTGTTTTTAGTGTATTGTAAGGCATTAACCGTTATTTAACGGAACCCTTTTTCAGTGCTATATTGCTGTTAAGTGCGTGTGTTACAAATAATTCAAGATAATGATAGCTACACATATTATTTTAACACCTGTTTTTTTAGAATATATTAAAATAATATTTTTTAATTTTTGAAAATTTATTGTTTACATTAATACATTAGAATAATTTAAAATTATAAAAAAATATTTTTAAAAAATAAAAATATTTTTTGAACACGAGACTGTAGCTGAGAGCAGCACTTAGAAAATTCTCTGTCGACAATTTGTTCTCTAGCACTTTGAAAGACTCCATGCCGCTAAGAAAAAAGAACAAGAAGGTTACCAGCTGTCGAACATTAGCATTAACAAAATAACATAAAAGCGGTCGTGTTTTTACCGTGCATCATCTCTTTGCCATCGAGGGGTTTGTTTAATATATATATATATATATATAAAATTTAATTCTTCAATATATAATTTGATATGTAATTTATTGGAGATTAAATTTTATAATTTATTGTGATTTATTTTCTATATAATAAGCCCCGATTAATATTATGGGTTTGACGGGTTAACCTGGCTGATTCAAGTTTTTTATTTTTATTTTTTTTAATTGTTATTTTTTTAATTTTATCATTTAATATTGAATTGATTATGAATTAGGTTTCATGATTTATTTTAATTTTTTTTATGATGTTTTAGTCTCATGACTCGAGTCACGAGTCGCAGGTTTGATAGGTTAATCTAGTTGACTTGAGTTTTTTTTCTTTTTTTATTTGATATTTTTTCAGTTTCATCGTTCAATATTAGTCTCATGATTTGTTTTGATTTGCTTTCTATGAAGTTATTCCGATCTCATGACTCAAGTCAAGTATTTTACCAGTTAACCGAAGTAAATTAAGATATTTTTATTGTCATGTTTTTAGATTATTTTTGTAATTATATCCTCTAACAATATAGATTTATTGAAAATTGATTTTCATGATTTGTTTCGATTTACTTTCTATAAGGTTATTACAGTCTCATGACCCGAGTTATAGTTTTGACAGGTTAACCCAGTTTAACATGGATAATTTTTTTTGCTTATTTTCTATGAGATTATACCGATCTCATAATTTGAGTCACAAGTTTTACAAAGTAGCTCATGTTGATTATATATATATATATATATATATATATATATATATATATATATATATATGCCTGTAAAGTATTAATCAAGACAAATGCTTTACGTAATCATGCTATATTATGCATTTGCACGCCTAAATTGAAATACACGGACAAGAGGTTAGTAATTTTAGTCTAAAATTTTGAAAATTTATTTTTGTTTAAAATTATTTTTTATATATTTGTAAATTGTTTTGATGCGCTGTTTTTAAAATAATTTTTAAAATATAAAATAATATTACTTTAATATATTTTTAAATAAAAAATATTTTAACCCATAACTACTAATTTACTCTCGCAACAACGACAAAATTTAAGGTTTCTAGCTGCTTCACACATATTTTTCCTTCTTTTGTTTCTTTCTACGAGACCCGGATACGCGGACAAGCACTGAACTGAACTGAACACGGTGCATCGGTGGCACCAAAGAGAAAAGCAGGAAAACAATAAAGTAGATGGTCCGTGGAGGCAGTCACGTGGGCTCGGCCGTAAATACAAAATGGACCCATCACGCGGGACCCATCAAGCGGGACCCATGCAGCACCAAACCACCATCATCATGTTCAGGTATCTGCCCTCCATTTCACACAAAGACAGATTACGTAATGTTTGAAGAGTCACTCACTCCATCTCTCCCTGTCTATATTATAGATAGAGACTTTAGCATGGGTTTGGATTGGTACTCGGCACGGAAGGGATAAGGATTGGATAGAAAAATAGGTTTGTTTGCCGCAGCCAGGAACATTTTTCTTCCTGCTAAAAAAATTATTCGGATAAACTCCACAAAAAAAAAAAAAAACGAGCAACCAGCTAGAATCATATTAAAAAAAATATGAATTAAGATTTTATAAACTCAATATTAAAAAAAATCCAATTAAAAAAAATAAATAAAAATAGCTTAAGTTTACTTAGATTAATTCGCCAAACTCTTATTCTAGGTCATGAGACCAAAATAATTCAATAATAAATAAATTAAAATAAATTATAAATTTTAATTTATAATAAAAAAAAGTATATAAAACAATAACTAGAATCAGTTCAAAGTAATATATTAAACTCGTGATGTGAATCTTGATATATATGAGAATAATCTCATAAAAAACAAAACCAAAACAAATTAATTAATAGTATTTTGTGACGTGAGGTAAAGTAAACCCCTTCCTTTTAGTTTTTTATTAATATTTTTTTTCATATATGGTACCAATGATTTAAATTTGTATCTTTCTCAGATAATCCAAAATCGTAAAAATATAAAATTTAATAATTTTTTTTAACTTTTTCCTCGTAATTCTTTTTTAAATATTTTAACTCATGTCCTCATTTATCAATTCTAATAATTGATTTTATATGGATTATTTTTTATCATTGGATTTTATTAACAAAAAAGTAAAAAAATAAGAATAAAAAATAAGAAAATGAAAACAAAAGAGAAAGGTAGAGAAGATTTTTGTTCAATGAATCCAGCTATAACATTTGTAAATAAAACCATCAAATGAAAACTTTTATTGTGATGAATCCACAAATATACACCAAAACTAAACCATTTCATAATCAAAATAGGATAGTGTCGATTTTTAAGATCTAAAATAGTTAAATTCAATTTTTGCATTAATTTGTTGTTTGTAAATGATTTTTTTACTTAGATTTGTGTTTTGAAGGCTTAAAGAATTGTTTAAGTATGTTTTTTTAGTGAAAAACAAAAACAAAATCGCAAGTTTTCGCTTTATTACTATTGGCTCACCAGAATCCGACAAGTTCGCTCAAATTCTGATGAATTTCAGAGAAGATGATGCACGGACAACGTGTCGTTGTCCATTAATGAATTTTTTAAAAAAGAAACAGGATCTTGGACCTAAGTGCTCTTGTACAAAAGCCGAGCACATATAGGCTAGACTCAGCCGAGCACATACAGGCTAGACTCTCTCTCTCTCTCTCTCTCTCTCTCTCTCTCTCTCTCTCTCTATATATATATATATATATATATATATATAGTAAAACAAAGCATGATTTTTTTTTAATGTATTTTTATGAATAATTTAATGTTATTTTATTCAGATATTATGATATTATAAAATCAATAAAATGTTTTTCATGTTATTCATACACTATCATATTATTAAATTAATATTGAAGAAATTAATTAATAAAAAAAGCATAAACTTATTTCTGTATTCTTTGATAATTAAATTCAATGAGGAAATTAGGATAAGCAAAAAAAACATATTGGGACGAATAAAAATATATAAAATGTGTACAATATAGAGCAAATTAAAAAAACAAATCTCCAAATTCATAACTTAAACTTAGCATGTTCATAATTAAGTTTAGGCTAAACTATACATTATATGATTTTTATTTTGTCTTATTTTCTAACCGTTTGAGTTCCACAAAAATTCAATTTTTTTTATTAATAATTAATTTTTTTATGTTTTGAATTGTTTTGATATATTGATTTTAAAAATAACTTTAAAAAAATAAAATAAAAACATAATTTTAATATATTTAATTAATAAAAACATTTTAAAAAACAACTAAAATCATTTTTCTAAACCGTCAGTAAGACGGACACACAACGACTTATGTTATATCTGTCTCGTCTTGGAATCATGCCAAATCCAATAGATATATACTAGCTATTAGTTCATTTCCTCTCTGTCGCTTTTGTGGCCTTAAAAAACTGCTAAACATAGCAGATTCAGTTTTATAGTAGATTTGTCCAGTCTCAAGAGCTAAAATTTCCTGTACTTTTTTATTCTGATTTGTCATCCTAACTCTGAAGCATGCAAATTTTATAATTAAAGGGTCTGTTCCAACTGAAGTTCAGCAATGGCATTCAAGAGCTTGAAATTCTCTGCAGCTTGCTATGATTTTTTCTCTCTTAACACTAGACATTGTACCTTCGAATAACATAGTTATGGAACAAAGAATGGCGTCTTTCCTCTGTTCTTTCTCTTTCTAGTTTTAAATTTACGCATGTTTATGCATATTGTGAAAGCACTGAGTATTACCTTGCTGTCAAAGAAAGAGCTTAGGATGGGTTGGTCAAATGCAGAAGCCATATTTGCTGTATTTTTCTTTCAATCTGGTTTTGAAAACAAATGAATGAATCCGGTGCTTTCAAGAACACAACAAGAGACTAAGATCATCAACAATGCCTTTCCAACCTTTTTTTTCATACTCTTAAGAGCTTAGCCATTGTCTGCTATTGTTTCTTCACTTTTCTTTTTGCACCTGCTACAAATTTAACTTTCTTCTGATTTTTCACCAATTATACTTGCAACATCGATTGATTACAATATGGCTGGCTCTTCACCTTTGAATGCATTTGAGGGGAAGCTGGACACAACATATTTTTGCCATCAATAGACAAAACACCGAGAAGTCAAAGTTGTTGTTTCTTCATTGGCTTCCCCACCACCTCTGAATTTTTGCTTATTTTGTTCGGGTAGAGCTTTTGTCCTTGAATTTGCTTGGCATTAGTAATGCTGATTCGCTACCGTTGTTGCGATTGCTTCACTGCCACCAGTACTATTGTTGCTTAACATTGCATTTGTCTTGCTTTTTTCTCCACTTTGCTTTAATTTGTGTTTTACTTTATACATGCATGCATGATGATGAAACCTAACCGCGCGTTTCTCAGTCATATACAACAATTTTATTTTGCTGAACATCACTGACGAAAGAATTAAAACGAGTCACTTGTTTAGTATTTACTACAATCCAAAATGAATTTTGAATAAAATTATCGATTATTTCTTACTAATCGCATGTGTGTGTATAAAGTTGGGGTTTCGTGTGTGGACCGCATGCAGATTCCCACTCAAATTCAATCCGGAAGTGTAATTTCCTGTTACGTACAAAAGGAGGAAGGACAGTGACTGTGACGTGCATGTGGTAAGCATGAATAAAGACAGTGCAGTTCCTTCTATACGTACTGATGCGCAATTCCACAAGAAATCTGCTAGTATAAGTTTCGGACCGCTCTGAAAGAAGACATGAGCCATGAGAAGTTGTGGCCAAGTACTAGATTAAAAAAGAAGAAGAAGAAGGATGTCTCAATGGTCGTGGAATGGGATAAAAATTCATGAAATCATTGATAAAATCTCATCTCTCATTCTCTTTTGCTATCGTTCATGTTAATTTAAACTAGCATTCAACCTTGGGAAGATCCGTTAACGTGAATTTAATGAATATCAATCCAAATTAATTCGAATAAATTAATAATTATTTTTTCTGGATATTGATTTTTTTTATTGATAAATTATAAATATTGATAAGCTCCATTCAAATATAAATACTTGACATAATATATACACATGTATACGTCTCTATATTGATTTTTTTTAAAAGCATCAATATTAATATTATAGGCATATACACATAAAAAATTATTATTTTATCATTTAATATATATATATATATATATATATAATCCAAATATTGATGTTATTCTTTTATATAAATTTGAATAATAATAGTATTTATATAATAAACACTCAAAACTCAATGAATCTTCGTGAATTAATTTTTTACTCTGAATAATTAATAGAAAATAGAAATATATTATAATTATAATTTTAAATTTAAATATCAATAGTAAAAACTTTGATTCATGAATATTCAATATCATCATTAATCACACTTGCACAAAAATGATTATGCATCTATTCAGAAACTAACCTTAGTAGATATTAGATGATTGGTTACACTACATAAGTTAGACGAAGATATTTTCAAACAAAAAATTTATTCAAGATGATTATTTTTTTGTAAATTTTAAGATGATGTTATATTGGATTTTTCAGAGTCAATTCAGGTTAACTTACCAAACTCATTATCCAGATTATGAACTTTAATGAGTTCCATAATTTTTTTAAATTTAGTTAAATGATAACAAAATAAATACAAAGACCAATTTAAAAATCAAACACATTGTTTCTTTCTATTTCATCTTTTTTTATTTCATTTCATTTTATTTTTATATCAAAGATACTCATTCTTTTTATTGCTATTTTTTTAAATCTTTTTCTTGGTTTGTTAATTTTTTTTAATTTAGTCTCTCAACATTTTATTTCATTTATTTTATATTTGGTTTTGGTCTTTATTCTTTTCATTGTTTTTTTTTTCATCTTTGTTTTAATTTTTTTTTATTTTGTCCCTCAACATTTTATTTCATTTATTTATTATTCAATTTTAGTCTTCATTCTTTTTAATTGCTTTTTTTTCATTTTTTTATTTTATGAGATTATTCCGGATCGCTAGTTTGCCAAGTTTACTCGGGTTGTTTCAATTTTTTTTAATTTCATCCATTGACATTAGGTTATTGGGCCTTAAGCTTTTTTGTAATTTTTTTCTTTATACAAGGTTATCCTAGGTCACAGGTTAGTCAAATTAAGCCGGTTTGACTCATGTTTTTTTTAATGTTTTTTTATTTAACTTTGAACATTTTTTCTAGGTAGTTGTTAAAAAATAAAATTTTCAAATCTTAATCTCATGTCATGGATGGTGGATTCGTAGAGTTGACTTAAGTTAGACTTGTTTTTTTCCCTTAACATTTCTTTATTTTTAAATTATTATTTTTAAAATTTTGTCATTTGATATTAATTAGGTTATTAGATCTTGAATTTTATGGTTTTTTTCACTTTTATTTCTACAAGGTATCTCAATCTTATATCTCATATCCATCAAGTTAATCTAAATTAATTAAGATTAATATTGTTTAAATATTTTTTTTTGTGTTAAAAAAATAATTCAATCTACATCGCAGCGTGAATAAAAAAAAATTATAGTTTTTTCTGTACCCGAAATGTAGAAAAATAAAAAAGAGTAGTGGTATAGAGAAATGTAGAAAGATGCTTAAAGAGGCGAGCTTAGCTGACTAGTATTGTACCAGAACCAGTAACAACCAGTAACAGTCACCACCCCACCACCATCACTAATTTACTTGGCTCACTCATGAGATCGTAGTGCGTTGTCAGGTGATGAATACGGCCTTTTATGTCTTCACCGGGCAGGCTGCGACAGAAACTGGAATGTTGCTGCCTGCAGAGTACGTAGTTAGATTAATGGCGGAATTGAAGTAACTAGTTTAGTTGACTTGTGATTCACCGTCGGTCCAATCATTTTTTTTTCTTAATTAAAAATTAAAAATTTGATAAATATTTTTAATAAAACAAATAAAAATTTTATACCTAAAAAAATTTGTTAATACTACGCCACAAATAGGATCTCAAATTAAGTTTTAATACAGTAGGAAAACATGTTTGTGTTGTGGATTTGTTATATTCTATCATAATTTTTTTAATTGAGAAATATAAAGATGAGAAATATTTATTAATGCTAGTTAAATATTAAAATAAAAATGTAATCTTTTTCATAATAGCCTAAGAAAAATAACTATGAAAATATTTGCCCTTAACTTTTTTTATAAATTTATATGTTTTTATATTTTATATTAGAGGTTTTTTTTTTACTGAGAATAAATAATTTTTATTTTTATAAATACATCACGCAAATATAATTTATTTATATCAAATATAAAATAAAACATAAATTACAATAACATCTTTGGAACATTATAAAAATATGAGATAATTAAAATACTTATTTATATTTTTACTGATGAAACTATGATTGAGTCTTATATATCGGCTAAGATTTTAGGACTTTTAAAGTAAATTGTTTAAATTTTGAGAATGAAATGTGATTTATATATATATAAAAAAGGATTAAAAATACATTAACTTTCACTTCAAAAAGCATGAGGAGTAATACTTTTTGAGATATGGAAGAGTATTGTTTTATTTAAAAACAAAAATAACTTTAAATATTTTAAAATTAACCAACTTTAATTATAATATTTTAAGCATAACATTCTATCTCAGGGTGTTATTTTGTTGGATCATTTGGATTACCCCAGGTCTTTAAATGAATGCTAGCTCTATTTGAAGCTTTGATGTCTAGGTGAGCTTCATAGCACATTAGCCTTTGAGCCTGTATCTTTTACAAGACTTATTTAGAGTACTGGGACATCAACCATGTGATCGGGCGTGTAGACTCCGAGCCCATATCGGTCTAAAAGGGTTGAACTTGGCTCCAATTATCCGCTAACAACTCAATTACACGCTAATTGAGTCATTATACACTTTAATTTCAAAGAACATTCATGATTTGTAAGTTAAATCACGTAAATTAGGGTTAAGCTTGCGTTTTTCTGTTTCATCAAAGAGAGGGGATGTTTTATTACACATTAAGAGGAATGGAGCAGTCATTAATGAAAGTATAAGTTGCAGGAGAGAATTTATGAAAATATGTTTACAACGACAATTTGTTTTTTTAAAAAAAAAATTAACATAGCAGCAAAGTTAATCTTACTGTGGCCTGTGACTAGGGTAAGAAGCTGATGATATGAAAATTCTTGATTTCAAATAAAAAAGAAAAGCAATATTACAGAACTTTGAAGACAGTTTTCAACGTCTTCGAGATCCCACCTAAGCTTTCTGTACGTAGTTAACTATTTTAGATTTTATTAATGGAGAGCCTTACTCCTTGGAAACTGAAATTTAATTGTCCAAGAACATTGAGTTGAAACCCGTCAACTGGTTTCTTAATTAAAATAATTGAGCTAAATATTCGTTCCTCTCATCAGAATGACGGTAGCCTCCTCCGACTACTGCAGTGTCCATGCATGGAAGGATTTTGTTTGACGATGATAAAGCGGATATTGCCCACTGGGGAATTATGAGACTGAGAAAAGGAAGAGGTTTGCTCCAGCTTTTTTTCACTTCTTTGTGAGAAAAATAATATAATTTAATACTATATTGAACCAAATTATATTTTCTTCTCCCATTCGCCATTAATTGAAATCCTGCTCTCGTCCGTCGTGTAAATAAAAGTGTCTTCTTAGAGGAGTGATTTTATAGGAACTTGTTGGCTTAATTTCGAGGAGAAAAGGGAGGAAATATCTGCACGGGAAGAAGAAAAAGGACATGGAAATTAAACCACGAAGAGCTAATATCAAAATTTTCTAAATGAAATTAAGAAAAGAGAACCAGTCCTTCTTTCTACTGTTAAATTTTTCTAGTGTCGAAGGCTTGGACATGGCGACTCGATGCTAAAGTGATTAATCCACTGCACCTACCCCTTCAATATCCAGTTCGATTTCGATTGTTGATTTCACTACTTCCTCTAATTATTTTTGCCATCAAGCACTAGTCAATTATTATGTTTATAACTTTATACTGTTTTTTTTTAATTCGACATCTCCTGAAAAGCGTACTATGTGGGTCTCGGTGAACAAGTAAAACCCCGGCTATCCCAGGCTCTTACAAGAGGTACACGCCATGACTCGAACTCGAGACCTGCTGTGCAGATCTCAAGCCCTTTACCATCACGTCACGCTTCTTGAGGACTTTTATAACTTTATACGTGACAAGGGAATTTACAATCTTGAGATGTTTGATGGAGCTATAGAAATGATTTTGTATTATTATTTAACATTCTTTTAAGTGAATATTTGTTTTTAAAAATCTGAAGTAATTGTACAAATACACTATAATTTATGCTAAAATTTAATTTAATTAAAAAAATAAAAGCAATAAAATTTAAATACATGATTGTTTAATTATTAAAGCTTTAATATTATTTTAAATTATCATCTTAAAAAAAAAAAAAACTTGAGCTGTTGAATGAGATTTAAAAATATTTTATCTACGAAAACAAATAAAAACAAGGAGCTTTAGCTGGAATGATGCACTTAGCATGTGTTCTTCGAATTTCATGAGACCTTTTGGAAATGGAATTTAGCTACACAGTGGTCTTCCTATAATCTAAAATGGAGCGATGATTAAGCTGTGTCAACAATGTAGACATAACTCTCGACATGCTGCTTTCAACATACACTAGCACCATAGGAGCAACGCATGTGCTAGTATGATACCTTTTATTTTTGAAATTGAAATAGGCATGTTAAATCGTGTAGGAATTGTTTTTTGATATTTTTAAAATAAAATTTTCAATTTATTTTTCAGTATTTAATTTACAATAATTGAATTTTTATATTTCTTATTGTTTTTTCAATTCATTTTTCAATATTTCATTTGCAAGTAATCAATCGTAGATAATATATTTTTTTATGAGGTTAATATCGCTAAGATTTTTTAACAATATTTAGATAATATACTTGTATAATATTAATCCGTGTTTTTTTTTTATGAATTATTGTTATTGAGTTTATTTATAATCATATCATTAGATTAATAGAGTTTATGAACATATTCAAATTCAGTACCAAATTTCTCATACTCTTTTGAAAAAAGCTATTATCATTTGGTGTTTTTTTCTTGCAAGTAAAGAAAAACTTGACTTGATCCTTGGAATATCGTGAACCATCCATCTATTATTATCCTAAGAAGACACAAGTCAAATTGGATATCATTGCCCACAGCCCACCCACAAGCTGCAGGGGTCTCAAAAGTACCTTATATGTCATAATTATTTAGAAATAGAAGAACAATAATTGAGTGTAGTTTCAAAAAAATTAGCTTGGAATGTACACTTGATTTGAGTTAGCATAGTTTCTCTAGTAGTGGGACGTCTCTATATGATGCAACCTTCCAAAACCAATTAACCATGAATTAATTGTTGGTTCATGCATCAGACTGACATGATTCCGAAAATTAACTTATGAAGCTCGACGAATAATTTAATTTCAAATGTCATAACTTTTGGATCGGGAATTCATAGAATATCAACGCAAAGCTTGTTCAATTCTCCGCAACATCAATAAAAGCTGTTATTGAAGTCAAAATTTGTCTATACAATTTTTAGCAATGTAAAAGATTAAAATTATATTTTTTACATTTTCATATTTAGTTAGTGTCATAAATTTGATTTTTATTATAAATAGAATATAAATTTTGTTTTAGTTAACAATATAATATTTTCATCATAATTTTTAATTTAAATGAAATTAACGTAATATTCTAAAATTAAGTTATTAAAAATAAAAGCATATTAAAATAACTATTACAAATTAAAATTTTTATTTTTTTACGAAAAATATTTGTAAACTTCGCTATCAAAAAATAAATATATCGTTTAGTTTTCTACTGAAAAGGAAAAATAGAAAAGAAAAATATTTTTTACTAATGAAAACTCTTTTATTTTTAGTAATTAAAAATGTATGGAAAGTTGAGAGGGAGAAAAGAAAAGAATAAACAACTAAATAAACGGGAGACCTATTCTGTCTTCAACACGTTGATGGACATTTCCCAATTCGTAAATTTTATTGCGTTTTGGGTACCTTTATCTGTTGCTTTGTATATTTCGAGGAATAACAAAACCATTTTGTTGAATTATTGAACCATACTTATTAGTTAGGGTTAGCAATTTGAGGGAGTTTTTGGTCTTCTAAAAGTGGATTTTCCAAGATCAAGGTGCAAAGTACTTGGGGGCAAAACTAGATGCAATTGGGAAATTAGGAGGCAAAAACATTTATCAAAATTAATTAGATTGATTCATTCCGTGAGAAACGAAAAAAAAAAAAGATTTATCAATGTATTTATGCCAAAAAAATTTTTTAACATAGATGTACGGGCCAGCTTGCGCGCACCTCGACTAATTATACGGGTCCTGAAGTTAACGACCATATAAGCCTCTAGTGGCCATCATATGAGCAACCACATGGCTCGAACCTGAGACCACAGAGGGAGCAAATATCTTGGTCTCAAATTCTTACCACTGACATTTATGCTAAATTTTGATTCCATTATAGTTGGTCTTGAATGAATTAATATATTGTTGTTTTAATATTTAAAAAATATTTAATTAAGTATACATCAAATGTTTTACTTTTTAATGTTATTATATATTTTTTTAGGTTAGAAAAAAAACATTTGACTGCTGTGTAATACGGACCAAGAATCTAGTTTTAACTGTTCATGATTTTTTATAATAAAAGCAAAGCTAACGTCAACAAGTTATGGAGTAATAATAACATCTCTTGTTTCACTTTCACACTTGTTATTGTGTATAAAAGATGAAAAGAGGGATTTGGTTTCATCAACATCACATGATCAATCATTCGATAATTTAGAACCTGCTTGATTAGGCTTTTCTTTTCTTATAAAACAATTTGTTTAATTAATAGTTTTTTTCAGGAAAATAGCACAGTAAACTTAATGTTTTGATGGAATAACAATGTTTAATTTTATATTTTTTTTTGATAAAATAACATATTTTGATATTATCGTGCTTTAAAAGCAGGACATGTAGTGAATGTCGCTATTAAAAAGCGCGATAAGGTAGATATCACACTTCAGAACGCGATATCAATTAAAATTTTAGCTCACACCTAATCTCAGAACAAACACCTCTCTTTCTCGTATGTTTGACAATGTGGTTACGATTGCTTTTCAAATAACTTTTCGTGCCGAAATTCATGTCAATGATATTTTTTTATTTTTTAAAAATTATTTTTGACATCAGCACATCAAAACAATCCAAAACATACAAAATTTTAGCAAAAAAAAAAATTGAATTTTTTAGGAAGGCGGTTTGCACCACGTTCCCAAACGGTGTCTATATAAACATATCAAACGCACTCTCAATCTCTCTAAAAAAAAAACCAATCAAATACTTTTTATCTAACTTGTAGACTAAAAATAGTCTACAATCAAAATCTCTAAAATTTACTATTCACACGAGAGCTAACCTCTGTTTTTTAGTGTTAACCAGTCTGCTGGTTTAACTGATTAAAGTGAAACGATCGACCAATTTATCAGGACTGAAATTATAATTAATGTAGCGGTTCTCAACTGTGATATTTAATTAAATATTGTTTTTTTAAACTGTGACTTCTTCAAACTACGTTATTTTGTCAAAAAAAAAAATATATTACTCCCGTATTAATTTGCTTTTTATTTGTATTTTGTATGCTAATTGATGAATTTATCCTTGATTAACTCTCTCACAATTGAAAAGAAATGAGCATAGAAATAAAACAGGTGGTATCATCTTTTCGCCATATTGCGGTGTCCCATGTAACTACAGCTAGATGCGAAAACGGAACATCACAGCCCCATCATCCTTGTCTTTTTTTACTTTTGATATAAAAAAGGTACAAAACTGCAGACGAAGATACCATATATGTCAAAAGTAACACCAAAGGTGTAATTACCCTGTTAATAACACGACACCTCTTTCCAGGCCACTTTAGGTTAAAGATCGATCCTTTAATTTACTGAGGAACAGCAACGAGAGATCATTATCTTCTTCTTCTTCTTCGTCCATTCCATTAATTTCTTCTTCCTTGTTTTAATGGCTTTAGGTGGATGCGTTACGGAATGCACCAACCATTATAAGTGCTGAAAATGTGGTCCATATGCCAATCATTTCCCACTCCTCACAGTACAACCCACCTATACGTTATCATTTAATAATGATCATCGAGAATAACTAGCAAATTGGGTTTTCATCTCATATTTTGAATTGGGTTTTTAGTTTTTTTTCCTTCAAGTTATTCTGATATTATAGTTTAACGGGTTAAATTAGGTAAATTAAATTTTTTTAACTTATAGTTGTTATTTGTTTAATTATTTTTATTTTATAATTCAATATTCAATATTGATTTTTATTTAAAAAAATTATATTTTATTTATTATTAAATTATCTCAATTTCATAATATGATTCAGAGTTTTGACAAGTCAAATCTCAATTTCATATATAACTAATAGGTTTGGTAAATTAACCTGAGTGGGTTTAGATTTTTTTTTAATTTATAATTGCTTTTTTTTTTTTATCTTTTTATATGTTTGATTTTTTTTCAACATTTAATTAATTTAAAATTGACTTCAAGCTTATTAATATTTTTCGTTCGTTTTCATCTTTAGACGTAGGTTTTTATATAACTGGTAGTAATAAAGACCATGAATGTAAAACCACCGGATTTCAACTCCATATATAATATACATTATTAGTTTTTATATGAAAATGAAAAAAAAAAAAAAAAACTACAAGCCACACAAAAACTCCACAGCTTGTCTGTAGATTATACATTTATGAAGGAGTACAAGGGAGGGTGCACATGGAAGCAGGATATATATATATATATATATATATATATATTATTTATAAGCAGCAAATTTATCGCCCGTAATTATTTTTTCCCATCCCATCTTGCCCTTCATTTTCAAAACTGTCTTACATAACAGAACATGCATTGGGGTTCTCGTCACTGAAGATCTGAGGAGGTGGTGAATAGTGCTCATATCTTGTTGGTGAATAATAATTATAAAAATCCATTTTCCTGAGCTCTACCACCGTGGTTTCTTCTGTAGTTTCCTCAGCTGGTGCTGGTGCTGCTGCTGCTGCTGCTTTGGCCTCACTGCCACCACCTTCTTTCTTGTCTTTGCTCTCTCCTTGCTCACCACCACGACCACCACCACCTTTTTTTTGTTTGTCACCTTCTTCACCTTTTTTGTCTTCTTTGGATTCTTTTCCTTTCTCTTCTTTGGATTCTTTTACTTTCTCTTCCTCTTTCTTCTCTGGCTCTTGTTTTACTATCACTGCGTGCTTCCCAGTTCTTTTGTACACGTATTCAACTAGTTGCTGAGGTTCGAACACTCCCTTCACTATCACCTGTGAGCTCTTAAGATCTGGTTCAGCTGATTCCACACCTATAAATAATATACCAAATTTAATTCCAAAAATTGGTGTTAGCCCCACATAAAAACGTAAAAAAAATAAGAACTGAAATCAAGAATTCTAATATGGAGTTGGTAGGATTTGAATCATTTGATACAGGGGAATTGAATTGACTTCAATTGGACCGAATTCAATGGAATCTAGTAGGCTCAACAACATGATAACTTAAAGAATTTGTTGATTTTAAAGCACTGGCCATAGGGATGAACTCTTTCTTTAAAGGATTCAAAAGGTACGGTAAGAGTACGACGTGTTAGTAATTTTTTTTTCTTTTTGCTGGTGGAGAAACTATCTTATAACAAAAAAGGGCAAAATTGTGAGTAACCAATACATCTGACCGACAAAAACTTGGAGTGAAAATGAAGCCACACTTGCATGAACCAAAAAATGTTGCAAAGGGACTCGAAAGCAAGAAAAATAGGCATTTTGTTAATTAATTAGAAGGATAAAAAAAAAAACATAAAAAAGGGTCATGCCTTGCATTCTTTGTATCCGTTTCTTGATTTCCATTGCACAAGCTTCACAATGCATGTAAACCTTTAGCATCGCTATGATCACGGGAGGCTGCACTCAATCAAGAAAAAATAATTAAACCCCATAACTAAACATAAAAATGTTATAAAAATAATAATCAAAAGAGCCAGAGTAGGGGTCAATACCTTTTCTTTCTTCTCTTCAACTTTAGGCTTCTCCTTCTCCTCAGCCTTCTTCTTCTCTTCCGAGGGAGGTTTTGGGATCGGAGAGATAAGCACCACTTGCCTATGGCTCTTCCTTTCAATTCTTTCAAGAACTTTTAGTGGATCCGCTTTCTCTCCTTTCACAACCACCTTACTAGCCTTGCAATCAGTAGTTACATCTTCAACTCCTGTAAACAATTATCAGCCCACAAAACAAATAACAATGACTCAACACCAAGGATAAGAGCACATCAATTAATTAAACGGGGTTGTTGGTTAAAGAGCAATAACAAATAATTAAAGACACTGACCTTCAAAGCCCTTAAGCCACCTGCGGACCTTACGGGCACAACCCTCACAATGCATGTAAACTTTAAGTACAATTTCTTGAGGAGCTGGGGGTGATTCCTTTTTTGTTTCCTCTGGTTTTTTCTCTTCGGTCGCTGGTTTTTCAGCTGGCTTCTCTTCCTTCTTCTCTTCCTCTACTTTCTTTGGTTGCTCTGGTTTTTTCTCTTCTTCTGCTGCAGGCTTCTTCGGTTCCTAAACAAAAAAAAACAAAACCCAAATAAATAAATAAATAAACATAAAAATTAAACTTAAACGTTGAAAAAGATTTATTTTGTAAGAACTCAAGACCTCCCCCATTATGAGCTTCGGATTTTAGACTGGAAGCACACCAGTAAACTAGACTTGTCAGAGGTAGATGGACAGACAAGTTTCTCTTGTGAAAGAAAGCTTTGAGTTTGTAGTTTGTAGTTTGTAGTTTGTAGTTTGTAGTATGGTTTGGTTTCTTTTCCCGAACGAAAAAAACTTAGTGGAGTTTTTTCTAGAGTGGGAGAGTTTTGAGGAGATATGAGAAGGGAAGCAGTTAGCTATTTTAGTGCTTTTGGTATTACGTTGAAGGATGCTTTTAAAAGTGTTCATTTTTAAAAAATATATTAAAATTATTTTTTGTTTTATTTTGAATACCATTACATTAAAATTATAAAAAAATATTAATTTAATAAAATTTTAAACCAAATATATTTTAAAAACGTATCCAAAAATAATTCCAAACAAAAAACAAAAGGTGTTTTTTCGTTGTCATCGACATGGGGGCACTTGCTCTAGAGGAAGGACTGGGTTGAGACAAATGGTACCCGAGGTTACATGCAATGCTTTTTTGGCCACTTTTATTTTTTGCAAAGTAAATCTTTTGCTGGAATAATTTGTTTTTTACGTTATTATGGGGTAACTTTTTGTTTTTTCTTTTTATTATTGTGGTCCACCTACGGTATTTTTTTTTTTAAATGTATATTATTTTTTTTTTATTTTTTAAATCTGTTTATTTTTATGTTTTAAAAATATTTTAAAATATTTTAAGTTTTTTTTTATTTTAAATTAAATATTTATGTTTTCATATTATTTTGATGTGCTAATATTAAAAATATTTTTTAAAAAATAAAAAAATTATTTTAATTTATTTCTAAACAAAAAATATTTTAAAAAGTAACCACTATTAAACACTTATTTATATATATATATATATATTTTATCTTTGAGCATTACCAACTTTTTTTTTTTTTAGGAATGGTCAATGATGATGTGAAAATAAAGATAGGGTAGTGAGTTCTTGGATTGAGTTAATAATATATCACCTAATAGCATCTCTTTAGAAAAGTTAAATAGTTTAAATAGTTTTTTAAATAGTGTAAATATAGTTTTTATTTTTATTTGTGTTTTAATGAAAAAATCATTTTAATAACCCATTTATATTTTAATATATTTAATATTAATACTTTTGGTTTCTTAAGAAAAACATTTATGAAAATTATAGAGATGAAAAAATAAATATTTAAATAATCTATTTTAATGCTTTTTACTCTTTTATAGATATGTAGAAATGACTGCTGCAAAATCAAAGAAAAAGAAACTAAAAGATTAGTCTTTTTTCCTTTTAGCTCTCCCATTAAATTAAAAACGACTAGCAATTAAATTTGATATAAAAGGTGATTGATATTTACCCTTTTGTTTTTATTGTTATGATTAGACTAATCATTTACACGGTGGATATTAGGTTTGATTTATTTATTTATTTATATTGATAACTAATTGATTAGTTTTTTTTAAGAAAAAAAACCAACGTCAATTAATATACTTGAAAATAAAACCGTGCATGATATTCGAACAGTACTTGAAAACAGCTAAGGATATAGAACTCGACTATTTGGAGTTCTAATCCAATCAAATCATTCGTGGTCATTGTTAACAATAGTTTATAATTAAGTTCAATGGTATATTCTTTAAGCAAACAGAGAGTAGAGTTGAATTTTATGTCCACATCCCGATCTATCCCGATCTGGACAATCTATTAGGTATATATTTGGTATTATTTTTTTTTTATTTTATTAATATAGATGTCTGGATCAACTTATATGTATCTCAATTAATACAACACAAGCTATTAAAAAGAAATAAAATCCTTTGAAAACTATTGTAGCTATAAACTTATTGTTTTATTAGAATAGTATAATTATATTTTTATCCCTCCACTAAGAAAACTTAGTGCAGACTTATAAGGATATTAAAATATTTTTACAAAATTATTTATCATTACCAAATAGAGAGAAAGAACAAATAAGTATGTTCTCACCGTGATTATATAGTAAAAATACTCAAATATTTTTGAAAGCAACAAAAAAATAAACCTAGCATCAAGGGGTATTTTAGTATATTCATAATGAAAAAAAAAAGATGGGCACACATATATCATAATCGGGAGCATGTTGGAAGCACCTATGTACTTTGAGCGGTGTGTGCGGCGCCTCATGACATCCAAAAATACCTTTCCACCGTGTTGTTAAAGGCGTTGTTGTGTCCTTTATTTATTGGTGCAACGCGTATTACTCGTGGTAATTTAGTTTGGCGTCAATGAACCTTTTTTCTTCTCCTCTCTCTCTCTCTCCTTCCCTGAAAATTACAGCTTGGTCCTCTTGGTTGTCGGTATTTCAACTTAAGTTCATATTCTTTTTATTTCTAATTTTTGATCTTGGTCATTCTGTAAAAGTTCTGTTTGTTTTCAATTTCATCATTTAATCCCAATTTACCAAATATTATATTTTTCAATGTGATCCTCATTTTTTGGATTTCTAATTTTTTTTCTTTGGTCATTTTGTAAAAGTTTTAGTGGTTTTCAATTTCATCATTCAATTCAAATTAATGGTATTATGTTTTCTAATTTGATCCTCATTACTTTGATTTTATTTTTTTTTCTTGTCTCTTTTGTAAAAGTTATTCTTCTTTTCAATTTTACCCTTTAATTACAACAATGTTTTTAATTTTTATGTCAATTTTGGTCCTCGTTCTTTTTGAATTTTTTTTTTTACTAAATTGATGTTTGTTTTTCAATTTCACCCTTAAATTAAATATAAAATTATTTTTGTATTTTAATTTTGATACTACACTCTTTAATTTAATTGCTATTTTTCTAAATTTATTTTCAATTTCATCATTCAATATTTAATTTATTGGGAATTGAACTTCATGCTCTTTTCATATTAAGTGCATGAAGTCTAATGACTCGGGTCACAAGTTTAAAAAGTTAACACAATTTTTTTTAAAGGCTTTATAATTTTTATTATTTTTTTAGGTTATTCTAATCACATAATTTAAACCGCGAGTTTAGCTGGATATCCCAAGTTGACTCAACTTTAATTAGCGTGCTTACAAGTTTTTCACAACCAATTTTTTATGTCATTTTTTACCTCATTTCAGCACCTGAATATTACTTGTTACACAAAAAAATAATTGGCTATGCGGCAAAGTGTGGCACCGATACTAGTTTAAACACTAATATAACATAGCAATAATAAACATGACCAAATGTCATGCAAAACATTTCAATTGTTACCATTGCTATTTGAGACAAACTTGAGCATTGGGATGGAATTTTTACTGATTCGTTGGGATTTTAATGTCATTTGATTCAATTGATTGAGATTTTATCCAATTTAACATTGAACATAAATAAAATTTGATTTAGAATTTGATGAGGGGTTTACCCGAGTACCATTATCATGGTTTTTAACTTTTTTTTTCATAGAGTTGTAATTTTATTTTTCAATATAATATATGATTTTTTTTAATCTTATTGTTCAAGAATGATTTTTGTTATTATATACATGAATTTATAATTTGTTTTTTAAGCTAATATTTTATTAAAAAAAAACTGATTTCAGAAAATAAAAAAACGGATTGGGCACATAGATAAAATCTTCCATCCAATCCGATTCGACTGAGTCAAAGTCGAAGTTGGATATTAAATTTAGATATTTCAAGTCGGAATCAGGTGGAGGAAAATTCTACTCCAACCCGATATACTGTCATCCATGGCTTGATATATATAAATGTAAAATAATTAGGTAGGATTGATATAGTAATTATTCTTTGATATCTTAAGAATTAATATTAGATAGCTGGTAAATTCTTAGAACATGCCTGATCAAATTTAATTTACATAAATTTTTGTGGATCTTGATACTTGATCATTCGAATATCATGTTTTAGCAAACTCAGGACTCTTTATTTTTATTTTTCTTGAGATCAAAACAAGCTTAGCCAGATGGATCGAAACTATCCAAAATTCCTCTTCTTTAATAGGAGAATCCAAGCAATTATTCGTACCGAAATTGAAAAATATCAAGACTTGGAATTACTCAATATGCAAGAATACAAAAACCTCCATTATTCACAGAGTACTCTTAGCATGGTATCAGGAATATAAGCTTATAATATTAATACCCTTTTGTTCGAAAGAATAATTAACTTTTAATCACTCCATTTTTATATTCACTGAACCCTAACGCTGCCCCATGACTGGTGGGGTTCTTCAGCTGCATGTGGCCCATGGTATATACAGCCAACAGGTAAACCCTTCTGCAGTTCCCACCATGGAAGAAATTCAATATGGATCAGCATGATAATCCTAGCCTCCAAGCTATATTATTCTCTGATGAATCTTACCGGGATGAGCATACTCAACAATGCATGTGTTGTGATCAGTTGTATCAGTGGCAAACTGGCCATGGCTGCTGTCGCCAGACCTTTCTTTCTCATTCATTATCAATACACTGTTGGGTTAGGAGAAAAAAACAGAGGTTCAAGCAAACTTTACTGAGGGATGTTCTTGCAATTTCCTGTGCTGAATCATTATCAGAGTCTGCTGCGTATTAATTTATTTTCAAATACTAATTATATTGTTTTTTTCTGCCATTCAAGTACATGTAAAACCTTATTCTACACTGTGGGGGTTCGGGAAAAGCCGTGAGTGAAACATAAAAATTATATAAATGTAGGATAGCATCAATCGATTTTACTATTTAAGCGATTTATCACTAATCACATCGGTTGTCTTTAGCGTAGTTTTTTTTTTTTTTTTGGGGGCCAAGTAGTGTATGCTTGGCATGTGAATCTTCATCATCAAACCAGTCAGGGTTCCATGTGCTTGATCAGTATTTAATCAAACACATAAATTATGGAGGAGCCCATATCACATGCTATTTATTAGTAGTACAAATGTGATGTTGAGAGTTAGCTCAGTTCACATTTATAACCAGTAATGACGTTATAAGGACACTCCCAGCTAATGGCGGAGCCAGAATTTTTTAAATGAAAGGCAAATTATTAATAAATATTTGATATTATATATTATGTAATATGTAAATATGCATTATATAGAGAAATTAATTTGAAATATATGTACTAACTCATATCAAATAAAATTAATGTAAGAATACTTTCAAAATAAAAAAACTAACTTGGGTTAATTGTTTTTTTTTTAAATTTGGTTTTTTCAGTTATTTTTTTTATTTTTTTGATTTAATCAGTTTTTTGATTTTTTTTTCACCTCTAAAGTTAACAATAGCTAATTTA
>Ga0307518_10000870_pt1 | contig 22560 bp, 26 predicted proteins | sample 25_EM_MG_FD_203889 | JGI IMG/M metagenome (GOLD analysis project Ga0307518, IMG submission 203889) | Populus trichocarpa ectomycorrhiza microbial communities from riparian zone in the Pacific Northwest, United States - 25_EM | ecosystem: Host-associated > Plants > Roots > Unclassified | place...
AGACAAACTCATTACCATGTCCATCGAGTCAGATAAGCCCAGTAGCGGTGAAGTACCGCGAGTACGCCTTGCAAGCGTGCGTTGGCACACGGGCAACGTGAACGGCCCCAGGAGCGGAGCGGATGCTTCGAACAGCCGCACGGACAGGTCGCATGGCCAGGCGGATCAGCCGAGAGGCTCAGCGGACGCGTCAAACACGTCAAACGAAGCTGAAGCGGTCGTTGTGAGCCATAGAACCAGTGCAGGCACGTACCTGAGCACTGGAGACGTGAAACGCGCCGTCAACAAGATGGATGGCATTGGGAGCCACGCGGACGCGTCGAGCGGCCACAGAAACGCGCTGATAGTCGAGACGGACGCCCTGAACATGTCAAACAATGCTGGAACAGGTGGTATAAGTCATGGTGACGAACCAAACACTTACCTGGGAGCTGGAGGTGCGAAACACGGTGTAGACGCGACGGACGGCACTGAGAGCCATACGGACGCGTTGAGTGGGCACGGAGACGCCCAAAGCATTCAAACGGACGCGATAACCACGGTAAACGCGCCAGAGATCGTTAGCACACATCCAATCGAGCCCAAACGGCCAAACTCACCTGTTGGAGATGCGAAGCACAGCGTAGACGTGGCGGATGGCCTTGCGAGCCACATGGACACGTCGAGCGGGCACATGGATGCCCCAAGCGTTCGAACGGACGCGTTAACACCTGCGAACGAGCCGCAAACCATCAGAATACGCCCAAACGACTCAAAGTCACAAAACTCACCTATGGAAGCTGCAAGGCAGCGCTCTAATGAGCCAAACACCTGCGGGAACCACGCGAATAGGTCGGGCATACACACAGACGTGCAGAGCGTTGCACACGAGACGGAAACACCTATAAACGCGATGAAAATTGTCAGAACGCGCCCAAACGACCCCAAACCGCCAAACTCACCTTCTGGTGACGCGAAACGCGACGTCGACGAGACAGATGGCCTTGGGGGCCACGCGGACGCATCGGATGGGCAGGCAGACGCCCCAAGCGTCGACATGGACGTGATAAGGCCTGCAAATGCAAGCAAAACCGTCAGTATACGCCAAATTGAGCCAAAATCGCCAAACTTACCTGCTGGGAGCGCAACATCGCGCTCAGACACGACGGACGGCTTTGGGAGCCACACAGACACGTCGAGCATATGCACGGACATGCACTGCACTGGAAACGACACGCAAACGGCTACAAACGAAGCGGAAAGTGTTAGAACGCGTCAAAACAGCTCAAAAATGCTAAACTCACCTCATGGACGCGAAATTGCGATGCCCAAGTACATCTATAGATGGAAAAGGGTTAGCATTGGAGACGGACTCACATGTACGCACCACAGAACACGCCGATCAACACTAGAAGTCGAAAAATCGTCTTTGGACGAGTTGAGGGCGGAGTAGAGGCGATTGCACCGAAGGTCGTCGACGAGATGACTGGAAATGGCGATGGCAGGCGGAACGGAGGTGACGGCGGCGTGAACGACACGACTAGCAATGTCAGCGTTGACTTGACACGAGTCAAGGCAGCGCTGCTGGCTACAGACAGTCAGCAAACGCGCTCAAGCCGAATAACACGAACAGGAAACTTACCTGTGTCATCCTGGCCACCCACCAACCACACAGAACGTCTGTACGGACCCGCTAGACCTAAGCGTCAACGCAGAAAGCTCAAGATCGAGCGAATAAATGACAAAAATGTCAGCAAAACACAAACGATCGAAACGGCTCACCTATGGAACGCACATGGTGCACAGCCACCCGACATCCTGTCGAAATGGCGCAACAGGGTCTTTGGACCCATCCGACTACGTGCTAGACCCAAGGTTGAGCGAATAAACATCAGCCAAATGCCAAGAGCCGAAACGACTCACCTAGCGCGCACACACGCCATGCAGCCATGCGGAAACCCTTCGAAACGTTTCCATAGGGTCTACACACCCATCCGTCGACACGGTCAAATCAAATTTGCACCTACAAACGTCAGCCCAACGCGAAACGGCAAAATGGCTCACCTCGGACGCAATCCAATCGTGCAGCCACACGGAGATGATCCGCAACGTTCCCATAGGGTCATTGGACCCAGGTGTCGATGCGGACGACTCAAAATTGTACCTAGAAACGTTAGTCGAAAGCGCAAGGAGCGGAAACGCTTACCAAGGGCTCTACAAGCCCATACTCCCCCTCCTACTCGATCCGTCCAATCCCACGCGATCAGCATCTATCGGAGGTCTTCTATACGGCCTCCAGAGCTTGAAGAACATCCTGCAAAAGGTTAGCCGCGACAACAACAAGTCTATCGCATCAAATACGCACCTGAGCATAAACGCGTCAATATCAGTGCAACTCATCCATCGCGGACACGTGACTTACCAAATCCGGTAGCGACAACGCAGTCACTCAAACCTTCGCATCAAAAGCCTCGGACTCTCAAGCAACGGACTACATTCTTTTGGAACCGTTAGGTACTCATTCTTTTGACATTTAACACCTCTTTGGTTTCATCTATTCTTTCTACTGTCCCTACTAACACATGCAGTTTAAGGGAGCATGTTGAAAGTTAACCAGCATGTGTTACTGGTACTTCAGCGCGTGACCGCACGACACTTACATAAGCATTTCGAGCGCACTATACACAGTAGTATTTTTCATTAGTCCCTCACATCAGGAAAACTACAAACGTCTAATCCGTCTGACGTGTCTGATTTCGTCTGCTTTGTCTGATTTCGTCTGACATCGTCTGCTGGACTGCGCTTGGCTACGACAACTCTAAGCAACTTGTGTCACATTAATTTGCTAGTAATACTACTCGTGCGGTGGTGGCCTGCCGCCATTGTCATCGTCGTGATGCCATGGCATTGGCTATCTGCGTCACGGTGTCATCGTCACTGCTGTCATCATCATCATCGTCCCTCTGCCTCGCCAGCTGTCGTCGTTGTGACATCCACATCTGTGTCGTGTTGGTGTGGATTGGTGCACTGTCGTCATCGTCGTGACACTGTGGCATTGGCCATCTGTGTCATGTCGTCGTCGTCGCTGTGTCTCGCCAACCATGCCAGCCGTCGTCGTCATGACACTGTGGCATTGGCCAGCCGTGTCATGTTGTCTTTGCCTGCATCGTACTGGCGTGGACGCGTTGATGCACTGTCGTCGTCGTCGTGCGTTGACTTAGGTGTCTTACTAGTACAGTCGTGCTTCAAATCTGACTCTCTGTGTCTGAGTTGGCGTCGTGTGAATCACACAGATAGAACGCAGACCATATCAGACCACGCAGACGAGTCAGACGAAAGGGTCTGACTTTGAAACTCCGACATCAGACGTCTACTTTGTCTGCGTCATCTGCTGCAGTCTGCTGCAGACGAAGTAGACTAGATGTAGTTTTCCTGATGCAGTAGCTTGAACATCTACTGAGGGTAAGTAGTCCTACACATTCCTTTTACTCATACTAACTTGTAGTAGTTTACTACAGGTACTACTCTAATACAGTAGCTTGAACATCTACTGAGGTTACTACAGGGTTACCAACTTCCTTTCTACAGCTTCTGTCCTCTAGGTCCACTGCAGCAACCCCCCAACACACTTTTTTCAAGATTCCCCTATTCTACTCAAGCTATATATATATTGGTACAAGTCTATGGGGATGGGGTGATCGTGCCCAATAACGGTTGCTGCTATGGCTGGTGCCGGCTTGTGGCTATGCCAGCCTCAACATCATATACCTGTTCTGTGTCCTCCCGCACCTTAGTATAAGTAGCTACTCGCGCTCCCTGTAATTTCCCCAGTCTTTCTCATCTGAACAAGAGACATCTGTCTGGAATTCTTGAGTGAAGATCTTAGTGTGCCGGTATCCATAGTATCCACTACTGGAGAACGTCACAACAAGATAAGGACATCCCACCTAAGTTATAACACAGTCCAACAGCACAGTAATAGACACAATTTTTAGGCCTTTTTGGCAGCAAAACAAGGCTATCGCACGATATCTTACTCTCAGTGATGAACTCCGTGCAAAGATGTATAAGAGTATAGGTCACTCAGTGATCACAGTAAGTCACTGTATTAGGTACCTATAAGAGTATAGGTCACTATAGTACATCAGCAAGAGAACAGAAACATTGTACAGTAGCATATACTCACCTCAGTGATCACAGTAAGTCACTGAGGTGGACAGGAGGAGGACGCGAAAGTTCTAGTACTGTGATTATGTAACATACCGCATTTGTACAGTCCAACAAGATGCTCTGGTCGTTCGACATGTGGATGCATCTCCAGCTGCAGGCGGTGAAATGCCTTCTTCCCCTCTCCATACAACATCGGCATATTTACGTCCAGCAGACCCATCAGAGAATAAGCTCTGTCCTCCACTCGAGTCGTCGTACGATTGGCCACCCACGACATGATTTGAGCAACGCACGGACGGTCTCCGTAAAGTCCATCCTTCAGTACATGTTCCAGGACTCCGGTGATTTCTTTCAAGGTACTTGCAAGCATCCTCTTGTCACCGATGGCCTGCCATGTTGTGTTGAAGAACTGGACATTGCTTGGTGCTATCATCTCTTGTAGCATCCACCCACGCAAGAACCACTCTGGCCAGCCGTTGGCATACCTCTCATTGTTGCATGCAACGGGAAAGGATGAGTCGAGGACGTCGTGAAGGTACGCATAGCATACTTGGGCGTTTTCATACCACCGGTACATTGAATTGATGGCCTCAGATAGCTCTGCACTGCTTCGCTTGTCGATACAGCAAGTGTCCACCCACAACCACTCGTACCTGTCCTTCTTAGCCTGGTTGCAGCTATCAAGAATCTTTCGATAGCCATCGCGCTGGCGTATTTCGTCCCTCTTCTCTTCATCCATCTTCGCCAGCTCGACTATCTTGTCATAATCCACTTCTTGCCCGATCCACCAATGGGACAGGATCGCGTACTTTGTGACTTCATCATCGCAGAACTCGAGGACCTTGGCTCGATACTCCAACCGCTCTCCCTTTTTCATTAATTCCTCCCTTCCAAGTAAGGCTTCCACGTTGATCAGGCGCATGCTGTAGGGATGTATGCACGTCACTCTTGGATTGTGACCAACGACGTGAAATGGTATCCATACCTCCTACTGAATTGGTGACAAGCAAAAAATCGAACACAAATGCTCGAACAGAACAGTAGACGTAGTTGTGGTGATTCAGTCTTCTCTTTGACTGGTCGACGTCTTATATGCGGTAAGAAGCAAGATAGATGATAACCGAATGGCACTCACAGTGATGTTAATTGACGGTAGAGGCACAAGAATAAGACATGTCGTTTCTAGTTGAATGACACACAGCGACTTGAAGCAACAGGCTGAGCGCCCTATCATGACATATGCACGTCAAGTTAAGTACATTGACCGCCCATGCAATTGTTGAAATCAGTGACGATAATTTGACAAGGAACGACTATTTTCCCTTTCCCTTTGAGCCTGCCCAAGGGACACTACCGACTCCTGGTCCCAAGGTGCATTACCTTCAACCAAGGCTCCAGGACAGTATAATAGACTGCTTCTGGGAAACGGACGGATGGATCCACCAGGCATATAACAAACCCGCACTTCATAACCACTGACTCTACCTTATCGATGTCCCCAACCGTCTATCTCTCGTCTCAGCTTTTACCTACCCACTCCGCTGGCCGAGAGGCGGACACAATCGAAAATTCACCAACCGAACTCAGTACCGTTGACTTCGACAGTGACAGAACCATCCTTCACACTCTCGTTTGTCTTAGCTCGTGGGGTGCTTTCTCTTGGCACAAGCCCCATTTCTGACCACCGATCCACCAATCAACATTCACAATACTGCGTATGCAAATTTAAATTGTCGCTCTCTTCCTTTGGATCGGGGAAAGCTAAGCATCCACAACGTGTAGCGATGGGTCGATGACGCATATTCCTTTGATGGCGACATGTTTTTTTGTTAACGTACAGAAAACATGTGAGTTTTTAATCGAGCTCGGTAAGTGGGCCTCCTCCTGCTGTCAAGAGACGATAAATGCGGGTGTGGTGAGATGTGTCTTGGATGTAGACGTCATAGCCTGGTCGATGGTCTTCAGTGTGGATCAAAAACTAACGGATATACCTGAGTTGAATAATATTGATCGAGTTACAGCTTTCGCAGGACCTGTTAGATCCTGTGCATCTCAGCCTCACCCCTGGAACTGGCTTTCGAACGTTCGTAGGACGTTTTGTTAGAAATTATCTGCTACATGCCATGATGCTGCGCCTGACACACTGATGGAAGTATGCTCCAAATGATGACAGGGGTAACATATAGAATGGGTAGAACCCCCAATCAAAGCAATCCATAACAGTACAGACCGATCAACAATCAAACAGCTTGGACAAAGAAGCTGTAGTTTAGTGAGGCGTCGTGTTTGCATCGGCATCTGTGGCCAGGTCAATGGTATGGTATGGTATACTGGGATGTCGGGCGATCTCCAGTAGAGATGGAGATCGTCGCCGCAGAGAGAGGTAGTAGAAGATCTAAGTGCCATAGTCTCCCAGATGTTTTCATAAGACACGAGCAGAGAATGAAAATATGTGTACTTAACACCATTCTTTCTTGAGCTCTGCCACACGGAGAAAGAAGTACGCAGGATCAATTGACGGAGACGGGTTTGCATAATGCAGACCTGATCATGGTGTTTAGATCTAGAATGCGCCCTATCCATGGATCGCGCATGCTCCAACGCTCTGGCTAACATTTTGTCATATTCCATTGGGGCATCTTCCGTGCGGAAACGGTCCCACCCCTCAGAAACGACATGTAACCAGCCCTTGCCAAAACATTGTCCAAAGCCCACTGCAAAGGAATGACCAGTTTGATCATTAGAATAGACTTTGACGCAAAGAGGATCGGTGCTGGTCAGAGTGAACGTATTTCCTGTGAAATTCAATGGCAACGTATCCAAGCAAACAAAACCATTCTCGGTGATTGTGCTGTCATCGATTTCGAATGAAGCGTTACGATGATGCGACGTGGCTTGATATTTGAGATAGACTTGACGGAATTGCGAAGTTCTCTCTGGATGAAACACGAGCTGTGCATATCTATAGTAATTGGATTCCCACAAGCGTAAATCAATGACCACCGGTGGAAAGAATGGACGAGAGCGACATGGCAGCAAGGCGTGGAAGATTGTGTGAGAACCATAATGGGGAAAGAGGAACAGCCAGATTTGGATGCCACGATTCGTGATGGGGAATGTACCAAGTCAATCTTTCTCGTTCGAGCCCAGCTCTTCTCCTGGCATGTACATTGAGAGATAATATTCGATGAATTCGTCAGGGTCCATCAGCTCCATTTCAGAACAGCAGCGGAAAACGCTAGGGTCCTCCGCAAGGATACTACCGGTCCGCATTTCCAGTGTGGTGTCCCAATTCCATGCAAAGATGCTCTGGTCGTTCGACGTGCGGATGATCTCCAGCTGAAGATGGTGAAAAGCCTTCTTCCCCTCTCCATACAACATCGGCATATTCACGTCCAGCAGACCCATCAGAGAATAAGCCATGTCCTCGACTCGAGTCGTCGTCCGATTGGCCGCCCACGACATGATTTGAGCAACGCACGGTCGGTTTCCGGAAAGTCCACCCGTCAGTATATGCTCGGGGACCCCAGTGATGTTTTCTAAGGTAAAATGCGAACATCCACTTGTCACCGATGGCCTGCCATTTTTTGTTGAAGAACTGAACATTGCTTGGCGCTATCATCTCTTGTAGCGTCCACCCATGCGAGAACAACTCCGGCCAGCCGCTGGCATACCTCTCATCGTTACGCGCAACAGGAAAGGATGAGTCCAAGACGTCGTGAAGGTACGCATAGCATACTTGGGCGTTTTCATACCACCGGTACATTGAGTTGATGGCCTCGGATAGCTCTGCACTGCTCCGCTTGTCGATACAGCAAGTGTCCACCCACAACCGCTGGTACCCGTCCTTGTCAGCCTGCTTGCAGCTATCGAGAATCTTTCGATAGCCCTTGTGCTGGCGTATTTCGTCCTTCATCTCCCCATCCATCTTGGCGAGCTCGACTATCTCATCGTATTCCACTTCTTGCCCGATCCACCGATGGGACAGGATCACGTACTCTGTAAGGTTATCATTGCAGAACTCGAGGACCTTGACTCGACAGTCCAGTGGCTCTTTCTTTTCCATCAACTCCTCCCTTTCAAGTAAGGCTTCACGTTAATCAGGCGCATGCTGTAGAGGTCCATGCATGCCACTCTTAGATTGTGACAGACAACTGTGGAATGGTATGCATACCTCCTCTACCGAATTGGTGACAACCAAAAAAATCGGATACAAATGGTCGAACGGAACAGTATACGTAGTTGTGGTCACTGGTGATTCAGTTGGGTTGGTTCTCTTTGGCTGGTCGACGCCTTATATGCGTTAAGAAACAAGATACATAGACGATGACCGAACAGCACTCACAGTAAAGTTTGCCTGCTTACAGATAATTGATGATGGTGGTAGAGGCACAAGAATAGGACGTGTCATTTCCAGTGGAATGGCACACAGCAAGCAACCGAGCGCCCAATGACATCCGGGTAACAAGTACAATATTGATCACCGAGATCCTGTGCATCTTCTTCGGCTTCGTCCCCAGCACTGGCTTTCGAAGGTTCGGTAACCCATTTGTTAGCGATTATCATGTAAGGTAAGTGATCTGACAACGCGACAACGACAGTTTACAAACGAGGTTGGGAGGCACCGCGACATTGGAGTACACACCCACGCGCGGCATGAATTGTCTATCTCCCATCTCAGCTGTTGCTGCCCTACTAGATCCTGTGCATCTTCAGCGCACTGGCTTTCGAACGTTCTGCAAGACGTTGGTTAATCATGGAAGGTAGGTGGTGGTGCGCCTGATGCATTGATGGCAGGGTACAGAATGGGTAATATGAGTAGAACCACCCAACCAAACCAAACCATAAAAGTACGGACCGATCAACAATGAACCAACTTGGACAAAGACAACCAAAGAAACCAGCATACCTAATCCTAATCTTCTAAGTTCCAATCCATTGCAATTTGTCTCAACCTTGATCCCGTCGCCTTCCCACACCGCTGCATGGAACTCAGTTGCCGAACTCGGACAATAAAATATCGGGTGGTATGATGGGCAACGCCGAGATGGGTGCTGGTCTTGAGCATGCCGCAGGAGTGTGCAGGTGCCATCTCTGATGTCATTGGAACACGTCATGGAAAACCGGGGGATTTTTCAGTCGTTTGTGAACATGCCCATGGAAAGGGAATCGGTGATGCCGATGACATGCTGCACACATGTGATATAGATGAGGGTGTAATCCGCGCAAAGCCCATTGAGGACTACTAGTAGGGTGGAATATAGATGCGATCCAGAGCCAGGCTCAAGTGGGTGCGCAGTCTGTCCGAAATGTCCAATAGAATTCCAAGACATCAAGAATTACATACCCTCTGAGTGACAAGACTGCCCGAGGTTCGATGGTCAGAAATGTCCACTTGGCATATAGCTCGGTGGGGCGTCGTGGTGGTGGTGGTGGTGGTGGTGTCTGTAGTCAGGTCGATGCCAGGATGGAATGGTATACTGGGGTGTGCTATGTCGGGCGATCAACAATAGAGACGGTGATCATCGCTGCCAAGAGAGATAACAGAAGAACTAGGTATGAACAAGGGGAAGGGATTGACGTGTATCGCTCCATTGGCGCAAAGGTTCACCTGGCAAGGAAGATGGAAAGTTCGCGACGAGATGCGGAGCGGAGGGAGGTGTGAGTGGATGCATCAGCATCAGAATGCACTAGGAACGACGAATGTATACATGCTGGACGGCGGGGGTACACCTCCCATCATCACTCCGTCGACGTAGAGCTAATTGTAGTGCAAACTGATGGTTGGTGTCTGATCTGTCGCAGATATTCCTTGATCGTATACTGCAAAGAAAATCCCTGACAGATCCGTCCAGCCCTCAAGGCCGCAACAATAACTGCTGTATAGTAACAACCTAGTCTCGTACCCAGACGTTGTAGTGCGGTCTCAATGTGCGAAAAAGGGAAATATGCTGACATAACAAATGCGAAGACCGCACGACAACGTCTGGTGCAGTTCGTCAAGAAAACCCCCCATGAATCACAGGTCACAGTATGTCACGCTAGTGGTAGCTAAATTAGGCATATGTTTTGCGTCATTCAAGTCTTCGTATGTCTGCAAATCCTAGCTTTTGGGACACCCTACGTGCTCGCGACAATGAGGAAGAAGACTTCGATTCTCTTTCAGATCAGGGCGATTCATCCGTCCAAAATTCACGTCTGGGATCAAGATCGACCTCTCCCACCACTGAAACCCCAGACTCTGCAACACTCGAGGCAGCACCTCCCAACTCGGAGCTCTTGGAGAGAGTGAAAGATATACTATCCAACATGTCTGCAAAGGGTCTCAGTCTCCTGATATTTCTTAATGCAATCAGCTGGGGGGATTCCATATTTGTTGCAGATAGTCAGATCCGCACAGCTCGTACCAGCCTGATGCACAGCCCACTGCTGCCAGGGATCCTACAGCGCTGGTGGATGCCCCCTTGATCACTTGCCTCAAACAAGTCGCGTACAAAGGCTGCACGGCCTGTCATGGAAGAGTTTGCTCATGTGTGTGTCCGCGAGACACTTGACTACGAGCTTGACGCGGTATCGGAACTTCTCAGGTCTCAGAATGATGCCACAGAGGAGTTTTTCACGCAAATGTCATTCAGTGAACTCGGATCGGATATACAGGCCATGGCTCCACTCTTGTGGTCACTGCTGAGACGATCTGCCTACACTGAACGACAGGAGAGGTGCAATACCACCAAAGATCCTAACAAGGTGAGTAATGATCGCAGTGTCGGCACACATGGCCTCGACGTGATGTTGACTGAAGCTACTACCTACAGATTGTACTCATGGTTATTGCCATGCTCTGCTATTCTCGTACGCATCACGCAAACAAAATCCAGAAGTTGTTTGCCATCTATTTGAAGTTTTGTGGTCTCTCAGCAAAGGCTTTCGATACTTTGCACGCACTTGCAATCATGATGAGCCACAAATGGACAGCGGATCATGTCGTGAAGATGTCCGAAGCTTCGATGAAGGAGGTTACACGGCAAATGCAAGTATATCCTTGGCTCATTTCGTACGACAACATAAATATACCCTTCCGTGTATTCTCCCAACGACTCAATAACAAAGATACCTTTGGCAGTGGGGCGGCAGCCACTGTATATATCAAAAGGCATGCCAAACCTTTGACAGCTGATATCAATCGTGAGCTGCAAGCCTGCCGTGCAGTTGGCATAAAAAACCCCTTGTCTGCACTTGACATCCTGGACATTGGTCAAAAGGCTGAGCTGCGGATTCGCGATCACACCATCTACCACATCCTGCAGTTCTTGCTTGATGCCCCTGAGTTTGCCCTACATTCATATCAGCACCGGGACGATACCCTCCTCTGCCCTCCCAATCCAGTTCACGCACTACCTCATGGTCCAGAACACGTCACCCTTCAATATCTCCTAGGATCTCTTAATATCCCTGAGGTCAGTTATGCCGATAACGAGTGGCTTGTTGACCAGTGGCTTCATCAACTGGGTATTGATACACCGGAGGCACGACAACAGCTGTCCCAGAACAAAGTGATTACTTGGGTCGGAGATTAGCTCACTGTTGATCGACTTCGTGGCTTGTTCAAATTCCGGTCCGAAGATGTCAATACTTTTGACCGTCTCAATTGGATGGTCCTTGCTTTTGGGTGGCTACATCTCCAGATGGTGTTTGCAAATTCACTATATCAACAATACCTTGGTACTACGTCTGGCAAAGGTGTTATGCATGCATACACATTACTCCAGAGAAAAGGTCTTGCGGGCGTGTCTACCAGGGGTCCCTTCCATCACGACCTAGAAGAGCTACTCTACCATATGGCAGAAGCCCATATCCGGCTTGCATGGACGACAGTGGGCGAGGTGCAGGAGCTCTCTCAACTACGTGCAAAGACTCCACCAGAGCTATTTGCCCTTGCGGAGCGCATTGTTACTGATCATGCATCAAGTGCTGCCCTTGTTCGAATGCAAAATCAGCCGGAATCGAAGCGTGATGAAGTGAGAGAACAAACTGTGATGTGGAATCACGATGCTTTACAATATATTGTGCTTGACCATGCAATAAAGCATGGTGATGTGGGCCTTATTGAAGACTTCCTTCCATCACTCCTGTATCGGTTCATTGGGGGCCGTAACTCAAAATATGCCATTGAGGTATTGGAATTGCTCCAAGGCTTACATAGAGAATGGCCACCGGCTGTCAGGTACATGTTTCTATTGAGTCACAGTATTGCTCCTCTCATGTAACTTTGACTGCCAGGCAATTTGTTTGTGAACATTGCTGGTTGGTGAATTTTGCTGGGAAGTACAATTCCTTTCTTCCGATTGACATGGCCCAAGAGCATAACATAAAAGATATTAAGGTCTGTCATATTTCGTCTGCTGGCCCAACAAACCAGCTCACATCAACCTTGTAGGTCACTCATAAATCAGAAGGGCCAAACTTGAAGTGGGACTACTTCAAAAAGCTTCATCCATCAATTCGAATCATTCGGGAACTAGGGAAACATATGGAGTGCGAGTTCAACACTCTAACTCATGGATCAAGCCATACATCACCCAGTGCAAATGCTGACATTCAGATGCTTGAAGCATCGTATCGTGAAGCTGGGCTACATGAACTCATTCCTGGGAGAAAGCCAAGGGTTCGTAAGGATAAGGCAACAGATATGATTACAAAGGGAGTGGTGAAGTTGCATTCAAAGTGGGTGATGAAACGTTGGCAGGACAGTCGACAATTTGAGCGGTCACAAGAGGAGGACTGGGAACCTCTGAGCGACGGAAATGGAGAGTAGATAAAGACATACTGAGTTGGCATTATTGCAGCTGAGGCAGGTGACGAAGGGACAATGGGGAGCCTCCATGTCTTAATTGCATTGTCAGTGGGGGCGGAAGCGGCTGGACATGTTGTTGTCAGTAAGATTCAGCTCACAGAAGTCCATCGAAAGGGGGTCAATGTAATGGCTTACCAGGTAATGACAAAGAGGTTGAGCCAGCGCCGATCGACTAAATAAATGTTCAATGTAAGGTGTAAGGTGTAAGGCCAAGACATCATGACATGAAGTAGAATGAACCTGTGACAAGTCGAGACGAAAAACGTTGAAATGGGATGACCCAATAAGAATGTCAAAGTGTGCTGCCTGTGGGGCAGTACCTTGGGATTCTGAAGCCATTCTTTTTGTCATCTTTTTCTCTGCCTTTTGCTTTTCCTTCGCCAGCTTAAAGTCAACATTGACTTGGCGAAGAACGTTGAGGACCTCATCGCCGTGCCGTTCTGTTAGCATCCATCGAGACTCAAGTAAGCTGACCATTTCCACTGTTGATTGTATGCGCATGTTCGATGCCAGAGTCATCAGTACAGTATCAGGAAGAATGGCTTCAATGGTGAAGGGGCTTGGAGTGTATCGGGAAAGATAGATGTTGTGGCGCCAGTCTTCAAGTGCCTGGCGTGCATGCTTCAGATGGTCTCCACGGCATGTTGACACACTGCCTCAAGACTTGGGTGGTATAGATGGCACCAGCTCATTCACGTCATCACCAGGGATGATACTTGGGGCTTTGGGAGCGATGCCCATGGGTCATTTCTGATTGGAATTGGGACTCTTCGTGGGTGTGGCAGGAAGGGTGTTAGCATGGGCACGTGTTGGTGTGTGAGGACGTTGCTCAGTGCCGCTTGTTTGCAAACTCCTTGCAACCTCACAGCAGTCACAACAGCTGCCCAACGGCACTAGGAAATGTGGTGAGTTTCTGTTTGTCTATGACTATGAGAGCTGTGAATTCACCTTTTCGTTCCTTGGGATTTCCAAAGTACTTGTCAGTGATATCGCACCGGCAACTATCAGTTTCAATCCATTCCCTGAGGTGTGGATCCACAGCCTTTCCCCATTCCATCCTCTGGCGTTCACCCTCACTGCTACTCTCATCTGAACTACTGGATGATCTCTGTTCCTCGTCTCCAGGGTGGTGCCCTCGCCTTTTTTTTTTTTTAGCAGGCTTACGACGCTGAAACATGGACTGTTCTGCCATGAGAACAGCCCGCGCTTGAAGATCTGGCTGTCTACCAGCACGGCCTGCCTGTTGGGTCCACACCTCCAATGAGGATGGGATTCCAAACTGTATTACCAGCACAACATCAGGTATGTCGGCACCCTACTTCAAATATTCAGCAATGAACTAATTGCATGTAATAGAACCATACATGCCATTCCAGCGGCCTCTGTGGCAACCAGGATCTTTATGTTCCCAGTGTGAAATGCCTCCATGACTCGGCGCTTGGAATGGGTGCTTTGCAGTGCGTGGTAGTTCCTGATATATGAGCTACAGTCATTTGATAGGTTCTGCCGTAGAAACTGGACAATTTCGTGAGTCTGCTGGATAGAATTGGTGAAGATGATTGTCTTGACCAGTTCTTCATGTGTCAAGATCCCTGAGGCCACCAGCTGCAAAAGTGCAGGGTAATCTTGCTTACTCTTGATTTTCACAACTGATGGAGTGATATTGGGGCGATCGTTCCCCAGGTTAATGAAGTAGGACTTTTGAGGATTGATCTGTAGCTTAGCCTGTACTTGATGCACTGCCGCTGGTGCGAGTGTGGCAGACGTTGCGAGGAAGGGAATATCCATTGGGATATACGATCGAAGGTCTGCAAGTCTGTCATATGTCATCTGAAACTCACCCCCCCATTGTGTTATGCAGTGTGCCTTGTCTATCACAATGCCAACAAGGGGTTTAGTGAATTCAGGAGATTTGAGTAGCTGGCGAAACCCATCATGCTCGAGGCACATCTCGGGCCCAACAAGTATTGCTTGGTATTTGTGATCTTCGAGGTCCTGTATTTGATACATTACATCACTGCAAGTTGTAGGTTCGTGTACCAACTAACCTTCCGCAGTGATACATTCCAGGTTTCTGCGTTTACTGCAGTGGTAGATATGCCCATTTTTTGGAATCGTTTCCTCTGTCAGAAGAAAGCAAGTGAGTACATGGCTAGTCACCTTGTATGTGCAGTATATACCTGATCCTGCTGCAGGGCTTTCAGTGGGGAGATGATGAGCATCCTCCGGCTCTTATCCTGCATCAAAGGCATGACAAATGGCATTGTTTTTCCGGCCCCTGTGCCAGCAATGACAACACAGTCAACTCCAAGGATGAGGGCTTCTGCTGTGTCAAGTTGCCAGCGGTATGGCTCCTTGCCGCCACATCTTTCCTTGAACAGTTGGGTCAGCTGTGTTCGTGTTTCGTCTGAATTATACTTGTGCTTCTTAGTCGCTTCTGCTTGCACTTCCACAAGATAATCTATTGCCCCATGTTGGTTTTCTTCAGTTAGTGAGACAGCAGGATGCTCAGGGGTCATTGAGAAGCAGTATAATATCTACAGAAGGAACATTGTCTAAATATTTCTGCATAAAACAAGTGTCCGAGTGATCACGTGCACTGTGTTTGTGACTCATGGGGGGTTTTCTTGACGAACTGCACCAGACGTTGTGGTGCGGTCTCTGCATTTCTTATGTCAGCATATTCCCTTTTTCTGCAGAACATATTACATCAGCACATTGAGACCGCACTCTTTGCTGGTCGTAGGAGCTCCGAGGGGTGAGACCGAAGGCATGGGATAGATAGAGGCAAACTACTACGGACAATGATGATATGCTATGCATGCTACGCAGGGATGTGTGGGCGAGGGCGCGCAGCGCCTTCCGGCCGTGAGGCTGGGTCCTGGACGGGCGAGGTCAGCTGCGGTTCCCGGGTTGTAGTCGCCTGACGCGTCGAGCTGGGACTCGGCTGCCCAGTCTATAGGAGGGAGACTTACTGCGAAGGAGTTGGTTCAGCGCACGGGTGGCATCGCAAGCCTGGTGAACTCTGTTGCCATGCCTGCTGGCATGGCTTGTATGTACAGAGCGAGAATTTGATTATGTTTGCGCAAATACGACTGGAAAGCGTCGCTGGCCCAACGGCCCTTGACTTTGATGACTTCGAAGGGGACCCCCCTCAAGAGATATTCGAGTGTCGCACCTATCCTGATCCCGTGGCCTTGTACAGCGTGGTAACCCGCTGCCTTAGCTGTATTTTTAAGGGTTTTAATGAAGGTGGATTTTGTTAGGGGTTTGTGCCGGTCACCATCTTTGTAGGCAAAGAGTGGTCCGTCGATTGGCAGGTTGTTGATGGCCATGTGGGCTTTGAGTGCGGTCTGTGGGTCTGTTGGGCTGTTCTGTGCGGCCCATTGGACCTCTTCTCCCGATAGGCTCGACTTCGTGCGGGGGAGAGAGAAAACCGTAGTTTTAAGATTGTTTTGGTCTGTTTCTGCTCTGATTCCCGTGGGTGTGATGTGCTCTGCCGGGTTGAATGAATCACGTCAGCGAACTGTGAATTCACCGACCCTGGCAGCGGTGTAAAAAAGAGTGGTGAGGCAAGCATAGAATGCTTTGTCTAAAGGGCTGTTGGTGAGGCAAGAGTGGATCGCTGCAATGATTTCGACTGTAACCGGTTGCCGGAGATCTTGTTTTGTGGAGGGGGGCGCGAGCTTGATAGCTCCTTTCAGGATTGCAGCGATGTGGTCCTCGTGGAGGGACCAGGGCAAGCTGTTCAGGGTGTGCCACGCCCAAACGCCATAGATGTATCCCTGAATCGTTTGCCCTGAATAATAGCCAGCTAGCGATGAAATGAAATGGGAGATGAGCGCCGAGTTGGCTGGCGCTCTTTCTCGCTCGGGGATGTTATGACTGTCACAGAAAACGTGGAAAACTAACAGGCCTGCGCCATAAGAGGATTTGGTTGAGTCTGCCCAGGCGTGCAGGGTTACCGCTCGAACTTTGTCTCTCGCTTCTGCAGGGATTTGGGGGCCATGAGTCATGATGGAATCAGGGTGGGGGAACCACAGGGCAATGCGGTCCCGGGCCGAACAATGGGGGCGCAGGTCGGATGGTTTGGGTGTTAGGTTGGAGGGAGAAGCAGTGGGGTTAGTTGTGCTGGCAACTGGTGTCTGGGGAGCCGGTTGGTTAAAGTTGATCCTGGATGCCGAGAGGGGGGTATTGGGTGTCATTGTAGTCGCAGATGAAGTGTTTGATGTCGGGGGGGATGGGAAACCAGGGGAGCGATGCATGGGGGGTGGGGTAGAGGCCACGAGAGGGGCCATCGGCTGGGTTGTGTCCACTAGGAACATACTTTGCGAAGACACGACACGGGGGGGACCGCAGTGCAGCATGAATCTGTTTGAAGGTTGTGTTGGTGGGTTTGTTCCTGCTGCGCCCTGCCCACCATGCTTCAATGACTCCTTGGTTGTCTCCATAAACCGTAAGCGGTGTGGTGGAGCTGTTGAGTATCAGCAGCGTACGGATTAGGAATTCAAAGCCAATGCTTTCTGCTCACCCAATATCCCGGCTGTCTGAATCCCAGCCTGGGAGCAGGCACCAGGCACGCCATCTGCCTGCGACTGTGATCGCGATGCCAAAGGAGGTACAGGCATCAGAGAAAGCAGCCAAGTCGAGGGATGCAGGAGTGTGTGGGATGGGGAGGTGGGTGGGGTTTTCCAATGCGTGGAGCCACCAGTCCAAGTCTTTAGTAGTTTCGCATGGCTGTGTGCGTGGCATAAAGGGTCTATCACCGAACATCCCTAACATGGCCTGCAGGGACATGAGGTACGCACTGCCCTCAGGGATTACTAACGCTGCGTGAGACAGCTTGCCGTACAGCTTCTCTACGTCGCTGAGTGGATGGCACGGTGATTGTAGCCACTGGAGGATTGCAGTGGTGTACTTCTGCCGTTTGTGTTCTGTTAAACAGACTGTCTTTTACTGTAAATCCCATTCAAACCCTAAGTAGACTGGTTTGGAGGAGAAGGGGGTGTCTTTGGATGCTTCCCAAGGGATCCCCAGCTGGTAGGAGATTGAATTGATGTCGTGGAAACTGTAGGCATACTGGGCGTCATCTGAGTCCACTGCTAGCTTCTCGGGACAGGGGAAATCCCTCAGTGGTCTGGAGCAGTCCTCTGCAAACTCTTCGTGAGTCCCATCTGCGAGTTCGCATCCTTTGAACCATATTCTGCATCTTTCATGGGTCCATCCCCCATTCTGTGGGATTACATCAGCAGTAAGGGTTCGCCAGGAGTTGTAGGCTCTGATCGAGGTTCTGGGCAGACGGAAAAAGAGGTGGTCGTCCACCCATGCGATAATGGGGCCCATCCCCTGGGCACACATTATGTCTAGACCTGCATCACGCAGTTCACCATATACACCAGCTGATGGGCCATAACCGAAGCACAATGCTGTATCTACTGCGAAAGTGGGTGGGTCATCGTCAATATGAACTACTAAGCTTGGCCACTGGGAGGGGTGAAGGGGTATTGTCCGGTATGCTTCAGCTACGTCACTTGTTGCTCCTTGTGTGCCCGGGGGGAGTGAGGCAATGAGGGTACATGTTGTCATGAAAGTTCCCCATGCACAGGGGAAGAGGTGGGAGTCTACCAGGGTATTTATTGCGGGAGAATCTCGTGGTGTAGGGTTGCGAGGATATGAAAGGTTCTGAATAAGACGAAATTTCCCTGGTTTCCCAGCCTTGGGGATTATGGACAGTGGGGAGGATTGGAAAGGGCCTATTAGGTTCTCGAGTGCTGTTTGAGAGAATGGGCCAATGTAGCACCCTTTGGTGAACTCCGCCTCGATTACACTTCAGAAAGCAGAGTAATTTAAAGTGATGGATGGGTGGTTAGGGGGAGTGAAGGTAGTAGCTATTGCTGGGGCGCGAACCAAGAAACCATTAGATAAAGAGGGTGGGATACGTGCATATAGGCCGATTAAATTGTGTAACGTAACGAAATACTTCCAAGCATCTGGGTGGTATGGTGTCTGCGCCCTACTGTGGAGCCGGGTTGTGAGCTGGTTGTGCGGATGGGCAGCTATTGGCCCCATGTTGGGAGCTTCCGCATCCCGCACATTCATGCCTGTGGTTCCTGCTGCGGCAACTTCCCGGTCGCTGGAAATCCCAGCATAGGGCTTTTCCGTCCGCATTGACAAGTCCGCCCTGTTGGTTCCAGGAGCTAACTGTGCTGGCCGATTTGTCCCATAATTTGCATGCCTTGCAAGGGAGTTCGTGATCTTTGCGGCTGAGACAGATGGGGCATGGTGGCCTGGCTTGGGCCTGAAACCGCCGTGGCTTCTTGGGTGACCTTGAGCCATTCTTCCTTGATCGGGAGCGGCTACGGTGGTGAGGAGAGGTCCTCCTGAAGCGTCCTTTTCGGCGCAACTCCTCAGGGGAGAGGTCGCCACGTGAGAGGGAGTGAGATCATTGACGCCTGTTGGGGCGGCAATCATTCGTCCTACCTCTGTCATACTGGGATTGGGTGCCACCTAAGAGCTGTGCTCTAGGCTGTGCGTACCATCCAGTGTATTCAACGTGAGGCCGTGGTGATGCATTTTATTTTATTTTATTTCATGTCATTTAGTGGGAGGGGCACCGTTGCCATGTGACGCAGGACGCAGGGTGGGGACGCAACGCACGCGAGAAGGAGGGGTGGAGGGAAAACGGAAAAGATGCGTTGGGGGAGGTAAAGCGCATCAAGAAGGGTGGGGGACGGGTGTCCAAAAGCACGCATGCACGCACGCACACATGCCATGTGAGGCATCCGCAGGTGGGGGTTAGGGAGGAAAAAAAAAGGGGGGGGGCGCTGTCAATGTCCAGCCTTAAGTCAAGGTGATCCGAAAGACTTACCATGCTACACCCCTTCCGATGTCTCTCGAGTCCAGCTCACGCGCAATTGAGCTCATGAGGTTCTCATTTATTGCTGCTATATTGAAGCGTTCCGTGGGGGAAGCGTCGTGCCAGTTGGTTCTGACACGACTGGCATAGTGTAGTAGGACCCTCTCTCCTCGGCTCTCTTCTTGCCGGAGTACATGAGTTTCTAGGTTATAAAAGAACCAGTTGAAGGAGTCAACTACTAGACCCGGCCACTTGGCCCGCTCAAAATGGGTCAGAAAATTATTCTTTGCGAAGAGAAATTTGGAGAAAGTTAAGTTGTGGTCGTACTTGGCAAACTTGGAGGCAGATATTGACAGGGTAGGGCGGAGAGACAGGCCAGTTCCTGTTTCCTGAGTTAGCGCTAGAGATTCTTTGGCGTCATCCTGGCGTAGGACTCTCGCCACTTCCGCTAGGCCTTCTAGCGTGAAATACCACAGTGGCACGTATTTGAAGGTTTCGAGACACTTGATGGCGTACTCGGAGGGGCGCCGCTGGATGGCAGAGGCAACAGTCTTGTCTGGGTTGAACGTGAGGGCTTCCACCTCCTTCGCCGCCGGTCGCTCTTCGGGCGCAGGTGGAAGGCGGGGAGGGGCTGGGAGAGGGTCTGGGGGGGGCTGCTGGTCTGGGCCCTGCCCCTGGTCTGGGGGAGGTTGGCGTTGGTTCTCTTGTGGGCCGTGCCCGTTCTCGCCTCCTTGGTCTTGTTGCTCCGGTTGTGGTCCTGCTCTCTCCATTCGTTGTCGCTCCCACTCCTGTTGAAGCGCTGCTGCTGCTTGGGCCGGGTTAAAATCCGGGTTTTGTAGCAATACTTGGAGCAGCCTGTTGAAGTCCGGCTGTGTGGGATCGAGTGGCGCATCCATCTCGGTACGAACCTAAAGAGAGTAGAGAGTTGGACGGGAAGGAAAAAGGAAAATAACGTCCCGACTGCGGTGCTCGAGGTGTGTCGAAAAACGAGCGCTGAGTAGCGCAGGACTTACGAGCAGCCGGGGTGATGACGGGCGTCAAGAAAAGAGAGGCGACGCCCACTCCGGCTCCTCCCGCGAAGACCATATTCTATCCCTACACTCGTGCCTCCTTACATACTAGAATGCCAATACAACGTCTGGGTACGAGACTAGTAACAACCAGCAACTGGGCGACTAAGAACTGGAGAAGGGCGGGAACAGACTTAGCGTAATCGGGTTCTGAGCTGTTCGCCTTGCGTATGCAGTGACGTGTCGCCGATGGCCACACAGGCGCGTACCAGGTGAAACACTTTTGACTATCGAATGGGTCAGAGGAGAAGACGACCTCAAGCACCTCAACCAAAGACGTCTTCTATCTATTTTGGGATTTGAGTGGAAATTTGCCTTGCACGGACATCCCGGGCCGTGGCGGAGTCATGTCACCTCGAAAGCAACACAACAGCATGGACGTCTACCAGACGCCTCTGTCAAGGTAGGACTTGACCCTTTCGCACTCGCAGAACATGCACACAGCCGATCGATAGGGCCAACAAGAAAATGACATCCAGACTCATGCTACGTTACAGAGCAAGTTTGTATCTCGTCCAGAATGATTGTACAGACTGCTGAGCATCTGCGACGCAGCAATGCCGATCTCAGATATCTTCGCACGGGACTCAAATATTTCCTCAAGTCGCTCGCAGTGCATATCTCACATTTGGCGGTGTTTGCTGCTCAGTACAGGGCGCTCTCAACACTTGTTTCATGCACTTCCAGCCTGCTCAACTTACGACGGTCGGCAAATGTACGGTGCTGTGGATACAGGTGTGTCTCTCCTTCTCAGAAGTATGTGCATGACCCCGAGATGTGATACGTACAGGATTTGCTGTGGGATCTGCGGCGACACCAAACGAGCACGTGACGATCCCGGATTTCGCGACGTCAAAGGAACAACTGATACACGGGCCAGCTTCTTGGCTTTGTTTGACGGAGACCACGATAAAGTCGAACAGTTGGATGAGTTGGTGAAAAAGCTCTCTGGGTTCGAGTACGCCTGGCACTGGACAGACCTACTTGTGCAAAATCAATATAGAGGTGTTAGCGCCTCTCACATTCCTGGGTGCCACAGCACATAAGATCGCGACTGACCTGCGACTACTGACTTGACTAATTGCAAAGTGCGTACCCAACAGCACAACTGCGGACATGTGTGCACACTAACTAAGGAATAGGAAATTGAAGAACCATTCAAACCGTTAGCTCCCACAATTCCAACAATCCCCCCCGAAGAACACAGCCAGCCAGCCAGCCACGCGACACTTGCCACTCTTCAGCAAATAATGAAGTTGATGATGACATAGAACTCATGGGGCTACCCAACAACCAACTTCGCACGTTAAGCACTCGGAACCGCAGGTATTATTCTCCTGTGCACGACCAGCACCACCCCGACCCACGGGCCACAGCGACGACAACCCCTCAAAGCTTCACGGATCACCGCACGCACGGGCCTTGAGCACGCCAACTTTCACGACCACCTCGACCACCGCTATAGATTATGACAGCAACAGTCCACAACCAATCATCTGGATCTTGATCTTGAGTAATGGTCCTTGACAACAGCAATCAAGCCAATCCATGATAACGGACCTCAACCACAGCAACCACATTTAGGTCTCCTCTGTCTGACGGCAGAGCTGTGTCAAAATTAAAATCTGCCC